>Ga0134125_10003978_pt1 | contig 16955 bp, 17 predicted proteins | sample KB31751_FD_96464 | JGI IMG/M metagenome (GOLD analysis project Ga0134125, IMG submission 96464) | Terrestrial soil microbial communities with excess Nitrogen fertilizer from Kellogg Biological Station, Michigan, USA - KB3-175-1 | ecosystem: Environmental > Terrestrial > Soil > Unclassified ...
GCCGGAATCCGAAGGCGGACTCAAAGACAATGCCCTGCTAGTTACACACTCCAATGTGATAAAACAATTAGAGGCCGCATACAATCCTAAAACACAATCGTTTGACTTTGAACACCCAAAGCATCCGGAGAAGGTAGACATCCAAAGCACAGAGGTAGGAAACCTTTACGAGTACAAAGTAAAGCAACCAGACGGCACGGTAAAGACACTGCATGTTGCCAGGCACGGTGAGACCGAAGCCAACGAACAAGACCTGCAGCGCGACGACAATGATAAACTCACACAAGTAGGTAAAGACGATGCGGTAGATGTTGCAAACAAACTAAAAGGAAAAGGCATTACACCGTCTCAAATAATCAGCAGCGATCTGCCACGCGCAAAAGAAACCGCAGATATAATTAGTAAAGAATTTGCAAAACAAAAAACTAAAGAATCTGAATGGCAACCCCCACAACCACCTAAGCCATTACATGAAATGACGGGAGACGAGTTGTCTGAATATCACGATAAATTGAAAGAATATAATAAGAATTTAGAAAAAAATATATTAGGCGATAAGTATGAAGAGTGGCGCCAAGCGCAAGCTATAACTAATAGCATGATGGCTTCTGATGAAGCAAGAGAAAAGGCAAACAAAAAAATAGGAGAAATAGAAGATTCCCTATCTGAAGAACTACAAAATAAACTATATAGCATAGGAGAAAAAACAGGGAATATAGCCGACGAAGAAGAGGTAAAACCATACAGGGATAAGGTTCAATTAATGGAGTCTGCGGAAAATGAGCAAGAATTAGGTAAAGATATAGCCAATTCACTTATAGAACTCAATAAAGCGCCTTCTGATGTTTCTAAAATGTCAGAATCGCAGAAACATGCATTTGCTGGCGTCAATGCGGTCAAAAGAATTATAGAAGAAAGAGGGTGGGATGGCAAAAAAGTGACAGAAATTGCGCTAATGCACGCTGCTAATAAATTCAGTGATAAAAATGATGCTGAATTTATGCTTTCAAAATATTTAGACTTTGCAAAAAATAATCAACAAACAACTCCAGAAAACGAGATTAAAACAATAGAACCGCCAAAAGAAACTCCGCAGCCGAACGGTGCCATCGCCACTGAAGATGTAGAAACCGAAAATGCTGACGCATCAAATCGTCTAAAAGAAATAGACGAAGAACTGCTGAAGCAACACGCCTCACAAAAAGTATCTGCACAGAAAAGGCAACTAGCCGAAAAAGCAAACGATGTCGCTGAAGCTAACCGCCATAACGATAACTGGTATAAAAAACAGGATCGTATTGATAGGCTGGAAGAAGAAAAATCCGCACTGCAAAGTAGGATGGAAAAAGACGAGCGCGAAGCAAATATCAAGAAGTCTTATAACGACTTTGCGGACAAACTCGAAAGTAAATACGCCGCCAACAAAAAGAAAAATGAAGGTGCCGCGTTATCAAGCATCCTCGGCATTTCACCAAAAATAGCAGACCATGTTGCCGACTTCGTAGTAGCCCGCACAATAGAAGGCATACGGGAACTCGGAAATATCCACGTCGCCATAGACCGTGCTATACGTCTTGCAAAAGAAAAATTCGGCGCAGAGGCCAAAGAATTGACCGCGGAAAACAATAGTGCCATTCATGAACATCTTACAAGCCTCGGCCAGAAAAACCCCGTAACAAAACAAGAACCGGTACTCCCAATCGACCACGAAGAATATGCCAAAGATATACTGGCCGACATCAAATCGGGTACCATAAGCCACGAAGACGCAATAAAGGAAGTTAGAAATGAAGTGATCGTAAATCGGGAAGGGAAGCCAGTGTCCGATCACGTGCAAGAAAACAACAAGGCCAAGATACTCAATTACATAGACTACCATGTACAAAAAGACATTACAAGCATAAGGAATGACACGACCAGGTTAAGAAGGATTCAGTTAGGACTTGATGAGGAAATACCAGCCGCAAAGAAAGAATTTGGGCAGACATGGGAAGAAGCCAAAGATAAGATTGAAAACAACCCTCAAACAGCGGCAAATCTCATTGAGGAGTTGTCACAAAAGGCGCGTCCACTAACGGATGTTGAAAATGCTATCCTGCTTCATCACCAAAACGCCAAAGAAATTGAAATACTCGGCCTGAATAACAAAATAAATGAAGCGGCAGAAAAAGGTGACCGCGCTACCGTATTGGAAAATAAAGTCGCAAAATCAAGGGTGCTTGATGAACTGCAGCAGATTTATGACATCAACAAAGCAGTGGGTACGGAAAACGCCAGAGGCCTTGCTTCCCGCCGTATGATGGTTAACAGGAAATACGACCTGGTAAACATGCTGGCAGAAAAAAGGGCTACTGCAAACGACGGTGCGCCGCTCAGCGATGAACAGGAAAAGGAGATAGAAGACCTGCACAAAAAAATAACAGAAACCCAAAAAGCCTTTGACGACTATATAAAGCAGTCCGAATCGCAGATTATCGACCTGCAGCGCAAAGCCTTGGCGGGAAAGATAAAGGACAAAAAAACCGTTACCGCCAGACTTCGGGCATTTGCAGATAAAATTGAAAACGCCAGTAAAAATCAGGCATACTCATCCCCCATTCCCATCACCCCAAAAATGGTGGCCGACGGGATAAGGTTGATAGCCGACGGGATAGATAAAGGAGAGCAAGTAATAGATCTGGTAAAAAAAGCCATCGGTAAAATAAGCAAGGATAATCCCGGCGTGGACGAGCAACAGGTGGAAAAGGAAATAAACAAAGCAGTAATTGAGGCTGGAATACTTGAGCCCACACCCGAGAGAAAGAAAGCGGAAGATATGGGTGGCCTATTTGCCGGCGGAAAGCTGGACCGCGAAGCATTGCGATTGAAGGTAGAGGCAGATAGGGCCAAGGCACAATATGAGATCAAAATTAAGCAGGACAAGCAAAAAGACCAATCTAACTGGCTTAAGGCGCAAAATTGGTGGATAAAATGGCAACGCGCCTTTAAGTTATCCAACCCCCTCACTATGGGAAAACTTGCCATGGCTGGATTTACCAGGTTAACCACCACTCCGCTGGAGGACATAGTAGGCGGCGCGTATTCTGCGATTTTACCACAACTAGCAAAGGGTGCAATAGGCGAAGGTGGAGGGTTAAACATAAATGAGACTGCCAAGGCCTATAAATATGGCATAGTGCGCGGCATGAAAGACGCCAGTGAGATAATGAGCAAGGGAAGCCAAGGTAAATCCGAAATGGACATCCTTTTCGGTAAAGCGGGTGACCTTCCGCCAGAAGCAATAGAATTCTTCGGCCAACTACATAGTGCAACAAAGGCTCCCATAAAAAGGGCAATATTTGAAAGGTCGCTCGAAAGAAGGTTAAGGCGATCAATTACCTTTGGAATAGATGTGACAGATCCTATGGTGCAGACCTCCATAATGACCGACGCATACAAGGATGCCAACAGGGCCATCTTTATGCAGGATAACAAAGTGGCTGAAGGATATCAGAAGATGGTTCAGCATTTTGACAAGGTTGACCCTAAAACCGGTAAAGCCCCGGGTAAATGGATAGGAAGCACTTTGCAGTGGATGGTGCCATTCGTCAAAGTACCCACAAACATAGCAGCGGAAATAGGCACCCATATATACGGTGTCCCGGTAGCAGGCGCGAAATTATTACATGCAGCATTTACAAAAGGCATAGAGAATATTCCCGCAGACGAGAAAGAAATTATCCTGCGCCAACTAAAGAAAGGCAGTTTAGGCGCCGCAGCACTAGCCTTGGGATATTTCAACCCTCAGAACTTTGGAGGTTTTTACCAGCCAGGTCAAAAAAGAAGAGAAGATGATGCGGAGGCTATGGGCTTGAAGTTATTTGGTGAAAAACTTCCCTCGTGGATGATAGAAGCACCCATATTTCAGGCTATGCAGATTGGTGCTACCATCAGACGGGTAAAAGACGAAAAAGTAAAGGGTGAAGAAAAAGGAATTACAGAAGGTATGATGGCCGGTGCCGCCGGGTTAATAAATGATGTGCCGTTAATATCTCAGCCAGCAAGAATCGCTCAACTACTCGATCCTAAAGAAAGGAAGTATTATCTGGGAGAACTAGCAAAAAGCACTATAGATCCTGCATTACTTACATATCTGGCTAAAGTAACAGACCCTGCAGATCAAGGAAATCCAATAAGAAAAGCCTTGGAACCAGAAAATAAAAGGAAAAGTCCAAAAACAATAGCAGAACATATAAAGAGTGGATTGCCTTTCCTTAGAGAAGAACTACCAGAAAAGTATCCTAACAAATCAATAGAAGAAATGAAAGCAGAATTAGAAAATAATCGTTAAGCCATCATTTGCCTACAATTGGGCGTCGTTGCGTCGCACACTGCATCGTTCTCGCCTTGATTAGTTCGGTATAATTTGTAACTTTATATTCTTAAAATTAAATGTTATGGCAAAATCAAAGAGTCACCCAGGATTTAAGGCCGTGCAGGCGCGAATAGCCTCCAAAGAGGGTGTAAGCAAAAAATCTACCGGTGCCATTCTTGCGGCAGCAAGCAGGAAGGCTTCCCTCGCAGCAAAGCGTAAGAATCCGGCGCTGCGTAAAGTAAAATAAGCATCAAGGCTATGCAGATGAACGGAGCATCGCAACGATGCTTCATCATGGCGTTTGCCTCTACTAACAAAAAATCAACACATGACATTCTCAATATTAAACGATCTACTCCTACTAAGAAACCAACCCTTTGAAAAAACAAAGGAGTACTTAAGTACGGTAAACCTCACCATCTTTGATAACTTAATAGACAAATACAAGAACGAAGCCCACCAGATAATACTATACATACTATGCGCTTATGACGAGCAAAGCCCATTAGTAATATCCAGACAGGATAGCAAAGCAGAGCAGGAAGGCATTTGTGAATACTTAAACATTCCTGAGTTCAAAAGAAAAAAACTAATAGAACTGCAGGATAGCTACGTGAGATTGGCTGTTACTGAATATGTAACCCAATTCGCTGGTGAGATATACCGATCTTTGGTGTTTATGAAAATACAGCTACAAGACTACCAACTGGCAATCACCAACAATCAATATTATATTATCCGAGACGATAAAGAAAGTTCAGAAGAAGGTGCGGCAAAAAAAGAGGAAATTGTACTGGACTGGAAAGAAAAGGGCAAGGCACAAACGCAATGCAATGTATTGTCCAAGCAAATAGAAGCACTCGAAAAAGAATTGAAAGAAAAAGTAAAGCGCATGGATGGCGTAGAGGAACTAAAAGACTTCGCCCGGGAATCAAGGGAGACGGGCAAAATGCGCGTTAGCAGAAAAGGAAATATAGAAGGCTACATACCAAAATGATAGAATACAACGAAGGGTCGCAGCTAGAAATAGAAATTGGGGAGCATAGGTACTTAACACCAAAGATGCCCCCCAAGAAGGATTTTCTATACTACAAAGAAAAGAAATCTGATCAGTACTGGCGCAGGCAAACGGACCTACCCAAGATATTCTATGACTGGCACGACGAACCCACCCCCGAAGGAATAGGCGTAGAGCTCGATGCCAAACAAACCAAATATAACGATGGAGGGCAACTAATCGCACTTTCAAAGGAAGATACAAGCCTTCTTTTTGATACGATGGCTGAGAACGGCAAGGAAGGACTACAGGAACGTGAATACCGCAGAAGAAGGGATGGCGTATGGTTTTTCAACAAGGGCGAGCCTACTTATCTTACCGGCCACCATTACGCTATCCTGCAACATCTTCCCATGCTAGGCTGCGATAATTCAATTGAGCCAGGCAGCAGCTACGGGCAATACTACCAATTTCAAAGGGACGGTCTATATTATTACGAGATATGCAAAGTAGTACCTTATGCTAGGGGAGGCTTATATGTGAAGGGTAAAAAGACCGGTATGACACAGGTTTTCTCCCTTGTGGCCCTCAATGAAGCGATGACCATGCGCGAGAAGAACATCCGCATGATGTCCATTACCGAAACCCTTTGCCGGGAATCAAACTTTGGCTTTGTGAAGTACGCGTTACAAAAGGTGCCACCTATCCTCATGCCCAGCCGTTCCAAGCAGAATGAAGGGGAGGTTATCTTCGGACCACCCAATGCCTCGAGAAACCCACTCAAAAAGGGCAGGCGCATAAATATGGACTACCTGAACACCTGGTTGTGTACGGTCCCCACCACGCGAACGTCTTTTGATACCTTCACCAACTACCTGGCGCTTATAGATGAGTTTCCTAAAATAGCAGAAAATACCTACCCTGCAGAACTATTCCTTGCCACAATGCCTACCGTAATGGAAGGATTTAAACGTAAGGGGACAATATTCGCTTTCTCATACGTTCCCGAGATCACAGACCGTAGTTTTTACGAGGCGCGGCAGCTTTACAAAGATAGCAAGCTACAGACGCGAAAAAGAGACGAAGATGGCGAACCCTACGGCGAGACCAAAAGCAAGCTGATTTGCCATACCCTTACCGTGCAGGAGGGCATGTTTAACTGTTGCGACCAGTACGGCAAGCCGATCGAGAAAAGAATATGGGAAGAAATACGACGGGAGATAGACGACGTGAAGCATGACCCGGTAAAACTGCAGGCAACAAAAAGGCAATACCCTACCTGCGAACAAGACCCATGGCAGGAAGGCAATATGTCTGATACCCTGTTTGATAATATGAGACTCAGCACCAAAGCCCAAAAGTTGGAAGAGCTCATGTCGTTGAATGCTTCTCCCTACCGGGATTTTAACCTTGAATTCGAGAAAAGGCCGGTAAAAGACCCCAAAAGCGAACAATACAAGTTTGAAGGTAATATCCGCATGCGATTTGTAAGTGACGATGAGAAGATGAAGGGTGCCGAGCATGGGCGCTTCAAATGGTACCATGAAGAATGGACGCCACAGTGGTTTTTGGATAAATACCTCAACAAAGTAGTTAAAGATCAAAAGAGCGGGCTATTGAAGCCAAATTCCGATGCTCCTTTCTTTATTGCGGTGGATCCCACAAGCTGGCGTATCAGCAAGAATACCGGCAAAACATCCAGAAACGCCCTGCAGGTATTTGTATTGCCCGATGCGGAAGTAAACAGCGCCGTGGGGAAGAATGTAACAAACCGCAGGCTTATGATATCCTACCTGTATCGGTGTGATAAGCCAAGTGATACGCTAGAAGACATAATAAAGCTCGTACTTCTATTTGGATGTATGGTACAGATTGAGTCCAATATGTCCACCTGGGCCACCATGCTTATTCAGATGGGGTTGGGGAATTTCGTTTTCATGGTTAACGAGGACGGTGCTCTTGAGCCATGGAGCCCATATAAAAAGCAAAACTATTTTACCTCATCAAAGCCGCAAATAGACATGTTCGTAGACGCAGGCCAAGAGTTTCTCGCGGAATCTATGCTGCCGGGCGAAATAGACAACATAGAATACCTCGATGATTTAGATGTAATCCAGCAGCTAATGATGATCAGGAAGGAAAACACCACAGAATATGATGCTGCGGTAGCTTACCTTCAGGGTTTAATGGGTATTGCCGCATGGGAAGGGTGGAAAAGAGCAAACAAAAAAACAAATGAGCCCAATGAAGGGTATAAGCAGTTTGCCCTAGCTATGCTACACTAAAATATAGGTCATTACCACTATACCCACATATAAGACAACTAGCACAAGGATTAATGAGTTAACCTTTTGTAGCCGTCTTCATTTTATCAATCATCGTCCGTTGCGTCGCACTCTTCAAGGTTCTCGCCTTGATTACAAAATAATTTTAAAATAAATTTTGTTGTGTGAAAATAATTACTACATTTGTGGTAATTATGGCTTCCGTAAAAAAGAATAATTATCTCGCAGAAAATCCAGAAGAGTCTTTTCGTATGCGATTTAGCAAAAAACATGCGAAAAAACTTGTATTCTTAATAAACGCAAAGGCGGAAAAAGAAGACAGGTCATTTCCCGCTTCAATAGAAAGAGTTTTGATAGAACATTTTAAATTAAAATAAAATCTAAAACCTCTCGATGTATGGGTAATCGATTTGTTATGACAGCAGAACAATTAAAAAAGTACGACTTTATCCTTTTGTTGGATAAGTCCGGTTCCATGGGAACAAAAGATTGCGCCGGCGGCTCAATGACTCGCTGGGATGCAGCTAAAGAAACAACCATCGCACTCGCGCGAAAGTGCATGCAATTTGACGACAACGGAATTACTGTTGTGCCTTTTGCAAGCAAGTTCAAGAAATATGAAAACGTGGACGGTGGCGATGCGATAATTGAAAAGATATTCACAGAAAACGAGCCAAATGGCAGTACTGACACCGCGGCCGTGGTAAAAGATGTGATCGACGAATATCTGGCCACAAAAGGTTCTGCCACATGCAAGCCTATTATTGTTATCTGCGTGACAGATGGCGTGCCCGATGATGAAGCAAAGTTGGTAAAGGTGATAGTGGATGCCACCAAAAAAATATCTACCCGGGAAGAGATCGGGTTATTGTTTGTTCAGATCGGCACGGACCAGCACGCCCACTCATTCCTGAAGCGTCTGGATGATAACATGACCAATGAAGGTGCGGCATTGGATATTGTAAGTGCCATTACTAAGGATGAAATGGAAGACATCAGCCTCACAGATGCCATCATCCAATCGTTAACCGCATAATTATTCACAACTAAATAAAGCGGGGTATGACAAATTCCCCGCTTTATTTTAACAACAACAAAAATCATGTTTACACTAATTTTAATTGTCGCCATTTTGGTAGGTGGAATGTATCTTGAAAAGACTTACTCCCCCCGCCTTAAAATCAAAGATAACAAATTTGGTCTAGCCTACAATAATAAAGGCAAGCAGGAATTTAAAATTTTCTTCTAATGATAGCTAACCTGTTATTGGTCGTAAATTTATTTATCCTTGAAGGGTTGCTATCTATTGATAATGCAGCGGTATTAGCTATTATGGTAAAAGACCTGCCCGTAGAGCAGCAAAAGAAAGCGCTTAGGTATGGTATTTTAGGTGCTTATGCACTTAGAGGAGGATGTCTTGCAATAGCGTCTTATCTTGTCCATGCGTGGTTTCTAAAGATTATAGGCGGCGCTTACTTGCTTCATTTAGTATGGGGTTATTTTAATAAATCCGATAATTCTATTGAGGAAACCAAAGACAAAAATGATTCTGGTTTATACAAATGGATATCCCGGATGCGCATATCTAAATTATTATCCACAATTATGTTGGTGGAAATAATGGATTTGGCGTTTTCTATAGATAATATATTTGCTGCAGTAGCAATAAGCAATAAATTCTGGATAATCGCAACCGGCGTATTTGTTGGCATAGCAGCGATGAGATTCATAGCCGGATGGTTTGTGCGTATTTTAAATAAATATCCATTTTTAGAGAATTCCGCTTTTATAGTAATCGGGATATTAGGTATAAAACTAGTGGTGTCTGGCGTTGCCAGTGCAATAAAATATTCTCCGCTTATTATTGTCTTTGAAGATCAGAAAACAGACCTGCTTTTTTCCGTTTTTATGATATTTATTTTCATAGTGCCATTTGTTTTAAACATTAAAAATAATGAAGCTCATAGAACTAAGGGAAAAGTATCAGAAAGAAATTGATGCCGCTTCCACCAAAATGAACCATTTGTATAAACATATTAGCACTAGACGCCAAACAGAAGTAGCCAGCGTCGAGTTGAAGGAATTTATTGAGGATAAGAAAACCCACATTGAAATTATAGAGGCATTTATTGAAGATATTAATGAACTTAAAAAACAATTATCATGACTACATTAGTATGGATATTCCTTATTCTTTCTTCCGTTGTTAGCGGCTATCTCAGTCACAGAATAACAGCATGGTATTACAAGAGAAAGATAAAAAAGATACAACATCATGCGTGAACTGATGTTTAAAATATTGGTATTTATACTAATAGCTTTTATTGTGTGGCTAGGGATAGCTACTTTTATGGATTTATATAATTGATCAGGGCGATAAACCTGAACGGAGCGTCGCAACGATGTTCAATCAAGGAAAATAAAGCTAAGTACAAAAGTAAACCATGAAAGGCAGACCTCCAATAGTAACCACTGAAGAAGAATTAATAACTCACTACATAGGAGTTTACTACCGAGAACTATCCCAAGACCCAAAAATAAGGTTCAACCAGGACGACCATATTAAACTAATAGAGTCGATCAACAAAAGATACCTGCGGGATCTTAAATTAAAAGAAGGCTTTGATGAAGAAAAGTTTTGCAACAAGTTTATAGAAAGCATAGATTTCCTCACAAAGGTATTTTCCAAGAAGAAAGAACAAGAAGCGGTAAGAGAAGAAAAAAGAGGAATGTGGGATAAAGTCTTGGGTCCCAGCATCGGAAAATAATTACGCACCGGTGGCGTTAGCACCGTTCGGCGGAGAATACAATTTAGCGGAGTGGGCGCAACTACCGGAGCCAAATCGGAGCGGTGGCCGCACATGCGCCCTTCTACTCGCAACAAATAAGCACACAATTATTCAAGGCCGCGTTCTATAATGTTATTGCATTATGTTGAGTAGCTTGTGCCCTTGGGGGTCGGAAAACTTATTCTTAGTTTAATGGTTCGGTTTTAGTTTTTTCGGAGTACAGAGCGGCATCGGAGAGTCGGAGTTTAATTTCCGGATAGGGGCTACTTAACGATAATGTCAAATTATGGAAAGAGGCCGATGCTCAATGTCTTGAACTGGTGGCGTGTTTTAAGTTATAATGAGGCTCAACGCTAAGGTTGGGCAGGGAGAGGTAGGTTTTGTTTGTTGGATAATTATTGCAACCTTTCGGGAATGAACGCTGAAATAATCCGTTATTTTAAAACCAGCAATAAAATTGGAGAACTTGACTTGGTTAAGCAGCTTGATTTTATACTGGAATATTTTATTGAACTTCCAAATAGTAAGGGTGCTATACCTACGTTTGAAACTATAATAAACTATATAAATGGGCTATCAGACGACAAATTTAAACTAGATGTAGCGCAAGTAAAACAAGACCTGTTAATCATCTTGCAAGAACTAAAAGATGGTAAATACTTACATGAGGATATATGTGTCATACGAGATGTTGCCGTATGGAGTTCTTATAAGATAACTTTTAAGGGTCGGTTGTTTTATCAAAAAGGTGGCTATCAAGGTGAGATTCTGAGGAATAATCAACAAAATGAAAGGGCCAAAAAAATCCAAAATCTCCAATACATTTTAGCTGTCGGTGTATCAACTCCATTTCTTTGGTATCTGATAGACTTGATAAAGATGTGGGTAAATACATCGGCTGATTACGAGTTTTCTTATCCTCACTTTTTAATTTATCTGTCGGGAATATGTACAGGCATATTAGGACTACTAATAACACAAAAGGTATTGCGAAGAAGATGAGTGATCCCACTAACTAAAGCGGAGTGAAATGTTACATACGCAACATAGTTTACCTGCGTAATCTGTTTATGGCTAAATCCTTATTCAAGGCGTCGTTCTATAAACAGAGGTTATTATGTTGAGCAAGGTTTTACCCCTAAGAAATCAAAGATACAAAAACCTGCTTAATATAATAACAATTATGGAAAGACGCCGCAGCTTAATTTCTTAATGATACTAGAGCAATGTGTTTTGAAAGGCTGTTTTTGATGTTTTGCAGTTAGCTAAATCAGGGTACTGAAGCTGGTTACCCTCACGAGCCAGTAGCGAACCGAACGTACAAGTGAGTGACACAACGGACGGTAATAGTAAGGCTGGCGCTAAGTAAAAAGACCCCCTTAGAAAAGAAGGTCTTTTGTTTAACCTGTTTGAGGGTACAGCCCCTTACAGCTACCCACCAAGTTAAACCTTATTTTACAGTAAGGTTATATTCATTCATCATCCTGATCACCACTTCTTTGTCAGCCCATGCGGTTAGTTCATCTGCCGATAATGTTTCGCCCATGGCATTATTGGTGGGTAAGTTGTTGGCTACATCCTCGCGAACAACGCCCAAGCGATTAAGCATTTGCTTCCATAGGGCTGTTTTCTGCTCATTCATGTAGATACTATCCTTCCCTACTACATGTGCCCCGCTGCTGGATTCTTTTGTGCCACCCATGCTGCTGACGCCGGCAACGCTATTGTCTGCCTGCTTGAATTCGTCCTCGTCGCCTTCTGTATGTTTCTTTTGAACCTTACTACCAAATGGTGTCATTTCATCCTCTTCATCCCAGTTTGCATCGTTTTTGCCTTTGGCTACCTTCTTTTGTTCCCGGTGGTCCGATAGCGCTGTAGACATCTTGATTTCGTCTGCGTCTATCTTTGCTTGTATTTCCGCAGGTAACGTGGTGGCTAATACATAATTATCTACGGTTTGTCTGGCCACCCCAAGGAAATTGGCTATCTGCTCGTGCGTCATGCCGTCTTCATTCTTGAAAGACAGGTAATAATAAGCCCGTTCCATCGGTTTGAGCTTCATATTGTCCTGAGTGGCGATAACCTTGCGCTTACGGTCCAGGTCGGTGGTTCCTGTAGGGTTAAGCAGTATCAAAACCTCATTTACTGGCTTGCCATTGGGGTATTCTTTCCTTTTTGTGCGTAAAAGGTGGTTTAAAGCCCTAAAACGGCGCTCTCCATTGGTGATGTAGAAATTATCATCCCCTTTGTAGAAATCCCCAAGGATGGGTTCTGCGGGGCCGTTGCTGCTAAATATAGCATCTGCTAGTTGCGGGATCATAAGTGCGTGTTCCCACAACTCTTCAGTCATCCCTTCTGGTTTTCGCCTGGCATTGAATTGAGGGCGTATGCGAATTTGTGCCAAGTCTATCTTGTAGTGCCCTTCGGCTATTTTACTTATAGACCGTACTGTTGGGCGCGGGGATAAGTTTCCTTCTAGGATGAAGGGTAGTTCTATTTGGGCTGGTTTCTTGGGCATGATATGTTTAAATTTTGGTTGCTGAGTTAGGAATTACTATTTGGCATCGTTGCGTCGCACTCTTGTACTTCGTTTTCTTCGGTGGGCTTACTATTTACGAGTTTAATCTCCAAGGCATTGAGCACCGCTTCCGGGTTTTGATTGTACAGTTTCATTATCTCGGTTCTTGCGCCTATGTCTTCCGGTTTTATGGTGGACATTTCATCGATCGCTTCTTTTATGTAGTCCATTAATAAGTACATGGGCAACTATATATTTATTTACTCTGAATAAATATTTTTTCCTGCTTCCTTGCCCGACGTAGCCGCCGCGACTCCACAGGCTCTTTGGACGTACCTCGCCCTGACTTTTTGTTTCTTAATAATCTTATTCCTTCTTGCTTAATCGTTTTTGATGCGTTATTGTCGCGCTCGTGGTGATGTCCGCAATCTTCGCAGTCCCACTCACGGTCTTTCAGCGTGAGATTTTCGTTCTTACGACCACAATTTGAACAGGTTTTACTACTCGCGAAAAAACGGTCAACTTTTACGAAATTACAACCGTAGAACTCGCATTTGTATTTCAGCATCTCAACAAACGTTGCCCAACCAGCGTCAAGGATAGATTTGTTGAGTCCGCGCTTTTGCGATTGGTTGTTCGGTAAATACTTGCCAGCCTCATCCTGCTTTGGTTTGCAGCGTTTTGTAAGATTTGCAGTTGCAAGGTCTTCCACAATAATCGTATCGAACTTCTTGACTATCAAAGTCGAATTCTTATGCAGAAAATCCTTTCTCTCATTCGCGATTTTTTCGTGCTGAATCGCAACCTTTTTTAATGATTTTTTGTGGTTTTGTGAACCTTTAACCTTGCGGCTTGCTTGTTTTTGTAAGTGCTTCAGTCGCTCGATTTCCTGCTCTAAAAAACGCGGATTCTCGATATAGGTGTCGTCGGATAATGCTGCGAAAAATTTTACACCTAAGTCCATGCCAACCACATTTTGGATGGGCTTCTTTTGTGGTGCGTCTTGCTGCGTGTCAACCAGAATTGAAGCGAAATGCTTGCCAGACGCACCGCGAGTTATGGTAATGGTTTTTATCTTTCCTTTAAATTCTCGGCTGATAACAATTGGAATGTTTTTTAGCTTCGGAATTGACAACAATCCCTTCTCGAAATCAATTTCCCGTTTATTGCACGGGCTTTGAAAACTTTGCTTATTGCGCCTGCTTTTGAATTTCGGAAATCCGCCACCACGGAAAAAATTTTTGTAGGCGGATTCCATGTGAAGCAACGAAGCATTCAACGACTGGCTGTCAACGGATTGCAGCCAATCATAATCCTGCTTCATCTCAACCATTTGTTTCATCAAATCATATGCAGATATACTCTTTCCATGCTGCCTGTATGCATCAATTCTTATTCGCAATGCCAAGTTATACACAAGCCTACAGCAACCAAATGTCTGCTCGATTAAATCGCGCTGACTTTCAGTCGGATAAAGGCGATATTTGTAGGCTCTTAGCACGATTTCAAAATTGCTGTTTTAGAGTTAATAAGTATATAGTTACCACAACTTATTAGTAGTTGGGTAGATAGAAGAGAGGTAAGGTAAATATATACTGGATCTGTTTTGTTAGTCGAGTCCATTTTAAGAAATTAACTTCGTTGCGACGCTCCGTTCGTCGTCCCGTTCTTCTATTCTTCGTCGAGTGGGTCTAAGGTAATAGGATGCTTGTCCTTGAAGTTAGGCTTTGCATCATGCAATAGAATTTGCCATTTTAACCAGGCGTCATCTATGATTCTTTGATGTTCAATTGCAAGCTCTATAAGAGGCTTTGCGTCGTATATCTCCTTGTCCATAATGTTAAATTGTATTCAAATTTGAACGGTGCCAACGCCACTGCGGCTTAATTTTATTCTTGCTTCTGGACAACAGTTTTTTCTTTTAATCTATTAGCCTCCGTAATAGGTAATTCAAGATTAGGGAATGATCCTCCTGGTAGGTATATAACCTGACCTTCTCCTTTCATGTCTTGTAATGTCTGCAGCCATTTGAAATACAAGTATGGCTCGTTTTGTTTCAGGCTATTGCCTATTATCTCGTTTGATCGAGCTACGCCATGGGCGATAATAGTATCCGCCTGGGCTTCATAGGCTGCGCTTTCCATTTTAGCTTTGGCGGTTGCTACTGCTACTTCTTTTGCTGATTGTGCGTGTGCAAGTAACGCGCGGCCCTGCATTTTAGATGTGTACACATTATAGCTAGGGCATCCAATAAGTAATACTGAAGCTAATAGGCACACTATCACAAACAACAATGATCCACCAATCATGGCGTATTTCTTTTGTTTGTTCTTTTCTGCGAGTTCTTGAATTTCTAAGCTGTTCATATGTTTTGATTTTTTATTGGTTAACGATAAATTGAATGACGTTGTGTTTTAGGTTTATACTTCTCCCTGTAATAAACTACAAGTGTTTCTCTTTTCTCCCTGTACCTTTTTATTGCGCGAGATAGAAGATCGCTCTTGTGTTTCTCGTAGTAGTCGTGCATGTATTGTTTTCTTTCTTTAGCCATCTTTGTAGCGGTCTTTATTTACTCCGATTGTTGGTTCCTTGCGGCGCTCCGTTCATCGTTCTCGCCTTGATTTGTTACAGGGGTATACGTGCCATATATTACTTTACCCACTCTCGGTCCACAAACAAAAAATCTCTCTCCTAATAACAATTCTTTCATCATCCAATCGAAAGTTGGAAGTATTTGTCTTTTTGGTCTAATTATTAATTCCTTACCTTCCACATCAATATCTCCTTTTAATTTTCCTTACTGGTTTTGTTGGTCCAAAATGAGTGCCGTGTAAATAATCACTCGCTTGGGAATTGTTCATTACTTCCTTGTCGTTGAACGGTGCTATCGCCTCGGACGCTGTATTGTGTTCTGGTTCCTGGACAACTATTTCTACCCAAGCACACCACGACATATAAATATTCAAAGGAGAGAACCAAGCACTCATATCTTCATCTGGAGAAACGCCAAAGCAAGATCCACCCATTATCGAATGTCCCGATACAACTCTAACGATGGTGCCGGAATCAGAAATAAGTTTTTGACCCAATAGTATAGGGTTGTTGTTCCTATCTGTATACCCTGTTATATTAGAGTCTGGGAATAATACTTCTCTTAGTTCCATTTTTACTTAGCTTTATTTTATCTATTAAACATCGTTGTGTCACTCACTGCAGGGTTCTGTTCTTTGTGCCGGTATCTTTAATGATTTAATCCCGGCACAATTTCTACTTACCGATCTGCAAGATCTATTATAGTAACTACAAAGTTTTCCGTTTATATTGGGGTCTTTAAAAGGCTGTGAATACGCACAATTATTACACATGCCAGCGCCCTTATATCCGCGTACAATCCCAACTACTCCGTTGGTTCCTATTATCTCTTTATCTATCCCCATTGTTCTGCCATTGCTTTTGCCCAACCGGGATATGTTTTCGCCCGCAATTCGCCCCTTTTGTCGCTTGGGGCTAATTTGTTTTGTCCACTTGGCGTTTGATTATTCCAATGTCCGCCCGCTGGTTTTGGCAAAATATTAGTGGGTTTTAATAATGGCAAGCCCTTTAACCATAAACAGGTGCGCTTGCTTTCTGGGTGTCCATATTCATATGGTTGTATGGTTTGCGCCTGGCGCTGGCCGATGATCGCGGCAGCGTGTTTGTGCATGACCGGGTTTTCCATTGCTAATTTGTCGCAGGGTATATTTAATGTCTGCTTGAATTGATGGGCAGATTCTTCCATTTTAGCCCATCGGGCACTATCTACCCCATTTTCTTTTTTGCCGCCTTTATAAAGCCGTAGAGCTCCAGAATTGCACATATAGGTACAGACAAGGTGAATAATAACCAAGTCCGGTAACTTAGGCGCGAATGCGGTATAAAATACCTCAAACATATCGCCTATAATATGCCGGTCTGGTCTGCCACCTGAACAGGGTTTCAGGTCATTAGAATATGCATTATGGCCTTTAGTTAA
>Ga0134125_10003979_pt1 | contig 16951 bp, 14 predicted proteins | sample KB31751_FD_96464 | JGI IMG/M metagenome (GOLD analysis project Ga0134125, IMG submission 96464) | Terrestrial soil microbial communities with excess Nitrogen fertilizer from Kellogg Biological Station, Michigan, USA - KB3-175-1 | ecosystem: Environmental > Terrestrial > Soil > Unclassified ...
AATCCCACCTGCGGCAGCTGGTGGTTACTTCAGGTCCAGCCTACCAATATTTGATGTCGTTGTTTACTGAATCCCACCTGCGGGAGCAGGTGGATGGTTCAAGTCCTGCCTATTTCCGTTGAACCCTTGCGAGCGAGCCTGCACTTGAAACATCCCTCAGCTGCCGCTGAGGGGATTCAAAGGACCAATCCCAACCTCTCTTTGTAGGTCGAACTTGAACTATCCACCAGCTGCCGCAGGTGGGATTTAAGACTTTTCGGGCAAAGCTGATTAGGACTCTAAACGCCCGTTATTGAATTTTTACTACTCCGACGACTGTTTCTTCAGTAGCTTCCAGCCAATTGGCAGCGCGGCAGCCGCGAGCACAATCTTCACGATATCCCCAGCGATAAACTTCGTGACGCCCGCATGAAATGCGGCGCCTGCAGTCATGAATTGCGACAGCCAGGCCCAACCGCTCAGCATCATCAATATCGAGCCAATCGCCATCGCGACGGCAGCGCTGAAAAACTTGCGGTCCCAACCGTGCTCAGCGAAAGCTCCCGTGATAAAGGCCGCGGCAGGAAATGCCACGAGATAGCCGCCGGTCGGTCCTAGCAGATGCGCGATACCGGCGCCGCCGCCGTAAAAGAACGGCAGTCCACTCGCACCTTCGATCAGGTAAGCGATCATTGCTGCCGCACCCATTCGCGATCCAAGCAAGGCCCCAGTTAACAACACCGCAAAGGTCTGCCCGGTGATTGGTACTGGTCCGATGGGAATCACTACTTGCGCGGCCAGCGCTGTCAGCAGGCTGAACGCGATCACCAGCCCCACCGATCTCACCCAATCGAGCGGCGCCAGGGCGGTTCCTATCAGAGTCTCGGGTTTGGCGTAAGTGGTATCCATAATTTCATTCTTTTCTAATCTGCTTTACTCGCCTCGTCGGTGTCAGCGGGTAGCCCCACACCTGGAGGTTCGGGCTGCGGATTCAATTCAACTGACTCACCTGGAACCAGGACGCCCGGTGGTTCTGGCTGCGGATTAAGTCCGACCTCTTCACCCTTGTCTTCAATCTGTCCAAAATCCGCCGGCCCTTCTTCCGCAACGACCGCACCGATGCGCATAGCATAGAACGAGCGCCACACGAACACCACGGCGACCATAAAGAATGCAAGCGAAAGCCCGGGAGTCAGCCAGGGCCGAGTGTCGTAATTATCCGCGGCGAGCTTAACCGCGAGCTCGACCGCCAGCAATCCAAATAGCGTCGTGAACTTGATGACTGGATTCAGCGCCACGGACGAAGTGTCCTTGAAAGGATCGCCTACGGTATCGCCGACAACCGCGGCATCGTGCAGCGGCGTCCCTTTCTGTTTTAGGTCAACTTCCACGACTTTCTTGGCGTTATCCCAGGCGCCACCGGCGTTAGCCATGAAGATCGCCTGATACAGTCCGAAGATCGCGATCGAGATTAAGTATCCGATAAAGAAGAACGGCTCGATGAAGGCAAACGCAAGGGTTGAAAAGAAGACAACCATGAAGATATTGAACATGCCCTTCTGCGCATACTTCGTGCAGATCTCGACGACCTTCTTGCTGTCTTCGACCGAGGCCTTCTCAACACCTTCGAGCTTGATATTCTTCTTGATGAATTCCACGGCGCGGTAGGCGCCTGTGGTGACCGCCTGCATCGATGCGCCCGTGAACCAGTAAATAACTGCGCCACCGGTGATCAAACCCAATACGAACGGAGCGTGTAGCAGCGATAGGCTCTCTGTATTGGTCGTTAGTCCGTCGGTCAGCGTCATCATGATCGAGAAGATCATGGTAGTGGCGCCCACGACCGCCGTTCCAATCAATACCGGCTTGGCCGTAGCTTTGAACGTATTACCCGCGCCGTCATTCTCCTCGAGCAGATGTTTCGCTCGTCCGAAATTCACATCGACGTTGAAGTCTTTTTTCATCTCGGCTTCGATGTTTGGTATGTGTTCAATCAGCGACAGCTCGTAAACAGATTGCGCGTTGTCAGTCACCGGGCCGTAGGAATCCACGGCGATCGTGACTGGACCCATGCCGAGAAATCCGAACGCGACCAACCCGAATGCGAACACCGGGGCTGCCACCATCAGCACGCCCAATCCCTGGTTGCTAACGAGGTAGGCAATCGACATGAGCACGACAATGCTCATTCCCAGCCAGTAGGCGGAAAAATTGCCCGCCACCAGGCCCGAAAGAATATTCAGCGAAGCACCGCCTTCTCGAGAAGACGTTACCACTTCGGCGACGTGCGTAGACTCAGTCGAAGTAAAGACCTTGACCAACTCGGGAATGATCGCGCCCGCGAGCGTGCCGCAGGAGATGATAGTCGCGAGCTGCCACCACAAATCGGTTGAGTTTCCCAGTTGCGGGATGATGAGTTTGGAAACCACGAACGTCAGGATCACGGAGACAATCGACGTAATCCAGACGAGCGAAGTCAGCGGCGCCTCGAAATTCATCTTTTCTTGGGCGGCGTAGCGGGCTTTGGCAATGATGTCGTTGATGAAATAAGAAGCCGCGCTGGCGACGATCATCATGACGCGCATGACGAAAATCCAGACCAGCAGCTGCACCTGTACTTTGGGATCGTGAACGCCCAGCAGGATGAACGTAATCAAAGCCACGCCGGTAACGCCGTAGGTCTCAAAACCGTCGGCGCTGGGTCCAACTGAATCGCCGGCGTTATCACCGGTACAGTCGGCAATCACTCCGGGATTGCGCGCATCGTCTTCCTTGATCTTAAAGACGATCTTCATCAGGTCGGAACCGATGTCGGCAATCTTGGTGAAGATGCCGCCCGCGATACGCAAGGCCGCGGCGCCCAACGATTCACCGATAGCGAATCCGATGAAGCACGGACCGGCATACGAGCCAGGAATAAAGAGCAGGATGCAAAGCATGATGAGCAGCTCGACGCTGATAAGCATCATGCCGATGCTCATGCCCGCCTTTAGCGGAATTGCGTAAAGCGGAAACGGCTTGCCTCCCAGGCTGGCGAAGGCGGTGCGCGAGTTCGCGAAAGTATTCACGCGAATACCAAACCAGGCGACGCCATAGCTTCCAGCGATTCCAACCAGACTGAACAGAAGAATGATGATGACTCGCAGCGGCTCCATCTTCGAGAGCACGCCGAAGTAGAGCACGATGATGACGGCGATAAAGCCTTCGAGGATGAGGATGAATTTGCCCTGCGTGGTCAGATAGGTTTTACAGGTCTCGTAAATCAGCTCCGAAATCTCGCGCATCGCGCGATGGACCGGCAGCTTCTTGAGATTCATGTACATCGCCAGACCGAACACGAGTCCCAGGATGCTGATGACGATGCCGCCCAGAAGTAATTTGTGCCCGTTCGTGCCGCCCAGGAACGTGACGGAGGAAAGGTCAGGTAACTTCAAGTTTGCTTCGCCGCCAGCCTCTTCCTGAGCGAGGGCAGGCGAGGCGCCGGCCAACAGGGTGAATGCGGCTGCAGCGACGGCAAAACCATAGCGGCGCACCGACGGCATAAGCGATTTAATAGGTTTGTAAAAGAAGAGCGCTGCCGAGCAAACTGCCAGCAGGCTGATAAACGAGATCAGCGATAGTGCCACGATGGACTCCCTTTCCGGTCGTTAGATATCAGGCGAGATCAAACTGCCCTACACACAAGGCGCGGAAGCCTGGGCTTTGCCAGGCCGCTGCGTTCTACAGAATCGTTCTCCAGAACAAATCAGCCAGCCGTGTGAAACCGATTATTTTGCCGAATGACGCCCAGGATGTCCAATGCGGGACGTTCCCAACAGGCGTTTAGAGTTCAAGCTTGAGCTTGTGCGGATCGCGGAAACCCAAACTAAAGTTTGAACTCTAAACGCCTGCTATCCGCGCTAAACTTCGCTGGGGGCGAGGTCGGCGAGGCTTTGAGGCCTGTTTCCAAATCCCAGCCAGCGTCGAATTGAGTCGACGAGTATGACCACAGCAGCCACCATGATGATGGCCGTTAGAGCAACATTGAGATAGCCGAGCGTGGCTGTATTCGGCTTTTGAGATAGCGGCCAGAAGATATCCGTGATCGACTGCCAGCCGGCTACGAGCGTCGTTGTCGCTACAAACGACAGTGGCAAAATGGTCACCCAGCAGTAACGAGTTCGCCCCGAGTTGATGATGATAGTGGTGGCGACGCAAAGTGCGACTGCGGCAAGTAATTGATTTGCGATACCAAACATCGGCCAGATCGTCGAGATCGACCCGGACCAGATGAATGCAGCCCAGGCGAACACAACAACAGCGCTCGTGACGATTGCCCCCGGCTGCCAATTTGGTTCATCCAGCCGCTTGTAGACACGACTCCCAAATTCACCGAGCAGAAATCGAGCCACCCTCGTGCCGGTATCAATCGTCGTCAAGATGAAAAGAGCTTCAAACATGATCGCGAAGTGATACCAGTACTTCATGAAGCCGCGCAGTCCGGGGATCGCGTCGAATATCTTGGCAATGCCAAGCGCAAGTGTCACAGCTCCGCCGGTGCGGCCACGCAAGTTCTTCTCGCCTGATTCCTGTTCGAGCCGGTCAATCTCCTGCGGTCGCAGATCAAACTCGGCAGTTGAGTGGTCGCTCACCAGCTTGGAATAAGCGGCCTTATTCTCATCAGTCTTCTGCACTGTATTGATTGCGAAATAGTCGCCGGGGAAGAGCGACGTGGCTGCGATCAAGGCGACGACACCGACGATGCCTTCCATGAGCATGCTGCCGTAGCCGATCATCCGCGCATCGGTTTCCCTGGCAATCATCTTCGGCGTCGTTCCTGACGATACCAGCGCGTGGAAGCCGCTGATGGCGCCGCACGCAATGGTGATGAAAACGAACGGGTAAACCTTGCCTGAGATCACGGGCCCTCCGCCTGCTACGAAAGGCGTGATGGCGGGCATGTTGAGATTTGGATGGACGAGGATGACACCCAGAATTAGAAATGCGACCGTTCCTATCTTCAGATAAGAAGAAAGATAGTCGCGCGGACACAGCAGCATCCAGACTGGCAGCACGGAAGCGATAAACCCATACGCTGCCATCAGGATAATGACGGTGTTGCGCGAGAGTGTGAACGTCTGCGCCCATGACGAATCCGCAATGCGGCCGCCGAGGTAAACAGCTGCCAGCAGGCCGACGACACCGATGAGCGTGGCTTCCTTAATCCGGCCTTTGCGGAACTTGTACATATAAAGTCCCATGAAAAGCGCGAGTGGAATCGTGAAGCCAACCGTGAATGTTCCCCACGGCGATTCTGCCAGGGCGTTGACGACAACCAGGCCAAGTCCTGCCAGCGCAATGACCACAATGAAGAGAATCGCAATGCCTGCGACGAGCCCGGACAGCGGACTGATTTCCGTCCGAGCGATTTCTGCGAGCGACTTGCCACGACGTCGGACGCTGGCAGCGAGGATCATAAAGTCGTGAACCGCGCCTCCAAGGCAAACGCCGATAACCAACCATAAAAGTCCGGGCAGAAAGCCGAACTGCGCGGCGAGCACGGGACCAATCAATGGGCCGGCGCCGGAGATGGCTGCGAAGTGATGACCGAACAGCACCCACTTATTAGTGGGATAGTAATTCTGTCCGTCATACATGGTCTGCGACGGGACCGGGCGCTGATCGTCCAGCGCCAAAACCTTAGCGCTAATGAAAGCCGAGTAATAGCGATACGCGATCGCTATCACGCAGAGAGCGCCAACGATTACAGGAAGGGCATTCATTAGATTTCAGTTAGGTCTTCTTTCCAGCGCCGATGAACACGCCGCCAATGCCTCCGATCAAGCCGACCAGGATGACCAAAAGGCCGTACCGAGTCATTTTCTGACTCGGATCGCCGCTTAGTGCTTCGCTCAATAGTTCTCGTGGAGCTACGTCGTGCGGGATCATGAAGAGGCCCACGGCGACGAGCACGAAACAGAGCGCCGCAAACTTCAACATCATTGGAGTACGGCTGGGTCGATCCATTTTCTGACCCACAGTGCTGCGTGTGTAACCGTATGACCAGTAGACTGCCAGTCCGAGGGCGAGCCAGCCGATGAATCGCCAATACGATCCTTCCGGCAGGTAGTAGATTAGAAAAGCACAAGAGATAGCGCCGAGACCAGGAAGCAAATAGGGTCCGAGAGGAACTTTGAATGCGCGTGGCCGATCAGGATCCTTGCGGCGCAGGACTATTACACCGACGCAAACAAGAATAAAGGCGAACAAGGTACCAATGTTGGTTAAGCTCACCATCTCATCAACGGTGGCAAAAGCGGCGATGCCGCCGACCACGACTCCGGTGAGAATTGTGGTGACATGTGGTGTTTTGAACTTGGGATGGACTTTTGCGAACACCGATGGCAGCAGGCCGTCACGCGCCATGGAAAAGAAGATGCGCGGTTGTCCGAGTTGAAAGACGAGCAGCACCGCTGTGTGGGCCACGACCGAACCAAAGGCGACTACGGTATTTTGCCACTTGGCTTGTGGGGCAACGTGCTCCAAAGCCATCGTCAAAGCTTCGCCACGCTGCGCTGAGGTCCAACCAACCACCGTTTGCCACGGAACCATGCCGGTGAAAACAGCGGCGACCAGCACGTACAGAATCGTGCAGATGATGAGCGACGCAATGATGCCGATAGGCAGATCTCGGGCTGGATTCTTCGTTTCTTCAGCCACCGTACTGACCGCGTCAAAGCCGATGTAGGCGAAAAAGACGACTGCCGCTCCGGTAAACGTACCGCCCCATCCTTGAGGCTGGAATGGCTGCCAGTTCTCAGTCATCTTCGCCGGCGAAACATAGTAAAGAGCCAGACCTATGAAGAAGAGCAGCACCAGGATCTTTACTGCCACCATTCCGGCATTGAAGTTCGCCGATTCTTTAATACCCCAAACCAGCACGATAGTGATGAGCGCTACGATGCCGAACGCAAGGATGTTGAAAACGATCGGGAAGCCGAACGCGTGCGGTGCGGCTGCGATAACCTCCGGCGATGCAGTTCGATAATTCTGCGTAAGCCAGTCGGGTATGTGGATGCCCAGGTTACGCATCAGCCGGTTGAAGAACTCGGCCCAACTTATCGCCACCGCCACATTTCCGATTGCATACTCGATGATTAAGTCCCAGCCGATGATCCAGGCGACGAGCTCACCTAAGGTCGCGTACGAGTACGTATAGGCTGAGCCGGAGATGGGCACCATTGAGGCGAGCTCTGCATAACAAAGCGCAGTGAAGCCACAAACAACTGCCGTAATCACGAACGACAGCATTAGTGACGGACCGGCGCCCGCTCGCTCAGCCGTCCCCGATGCGGCCGTACCGACGGTGGCAAAAATACCGGCGCCGATAATTGCGCCAATACCGATTAGCGTGACATTAAAAGCCCCGAGCGTTCGTTTTAAAGAGTGTTTGGCGTCCTCGGCAGATGCCAAAATATCGTCGAGGTTCTTAGTGCGAAAGATCCCTTTGAGCAAAGTGTTTTGCCTCCGCTAAGGATGATGAATAGATCTCGACTGCCTGAATTGGCCCGGGAATGCAGATGCGGAGTTTGGCACGGAAACCCGACAGTCGTAAAGGGAAAAGAATTGGTAATCAGCGGTCAGTAATCAGCCGGATGATGTACTTGGTTCTCTGTTTTTAGTTCTGTGTAGCTTCTTCGCTGCTACGATCTGAGACTTCAGGTGGGGGGCCGTCGCCCACGGAAACATCAGCCGAACAGAAACCGGAAACTCAGACGGCATTCCACTACAAAGAACCAAGAACTCAGAACAAAGAACCGCACAGCTGACTGCTGATTACTGTTTGCCGAATATGCTATTCTCCGTCGCTGATGAGCAAGGTCAAACAATTCGACAGCTTGAGCACGAGCTACGTTAACCTTGCGGCCCTGCTGCGTCATCTCCGTCAACAAGGCTTCTTCGGCTCGGTCCATGTCACGTTGAATCAATATGAAGCCGAAGTGCAGATAAACGGCCCTGACGATCCCACCGTTTCTGAAATTAATCAGTCGACTCGCGAAGCCGAGCAAACCGCAGGCGCGTTGGAACGCTTGCTTGTACATGCCAGGGAGCCGGGCGGAGTTATTACTGTTTATCAGACTGGCGACGCCCCTGACGCGATAATCACCGAGCAGGCGCCCGAACCAAACGTCGAAAGTGATCTGTTCGCGTCTCAAGTTTCCCAACCGACGGAGGTCGAAGTAGATTGGTCCGATCTGCTTGATTCTGCCGGGAAGGTAATTGGCGCGGTTGAGCGAGCAGTAAAAAGTAGCGGCGCTGATTTCGAATCCAGTTTTCGAGCTGCCTGCATTCAGTTAGGCGACGACTATCCTTTCCTGGATCCCACGGGCAATGGCTTGACCTATGCCGCCAAGCGCGTGACGCTCGACTATCAGCCGGCAAGCAATGTGTTTGTCACCGGGCTGACTGAATGCCTGCGCCGAGTCATCAACAAGACCGCGATTGGCAAAGACAGCAAACGATTTCGCGAGACCGTCGCGATCGAGCTAGCCGTTGCCGCTCGTATGCGTCCGACTGGTTTGAGTGAATTCATGTCGCACCTTGATCAAATCGCCGGCACGCGTGTCCTCTAAGAAGTACTTTGTTCTTGGGCTTTGTGCTTTGCGATTGAGTGGAAGCCCTGAGGCTCTCGACAAACCCGAACACTAAGAACAAAGAACAAAAAACAAAGATCTAAGAACGTTTTTCATTTGTATCCCTTCCGAAACATTCTTTTTCCGACGGACTTCACGGTGCATGCGCGCGCGGCGTTGAAGTATGCAGCGGCATTCGCGCGCAGCGGCGGCGGGCGCGTGGTGCTTTTCAGTGTGCAGAGCACGAAGGTTCCGCCTAACCTGCTTTCGTTGCCGGATTCGGTCCTTGAAACACAGGAGAATCGCTGGCTCATGCAGATCCGCGGCGAAGTTAAAGAGCTGTTGTCCGATCCGCTTTGCGCGGGCCTCGATGTCGAACCGGTTATTGTGGCCGGCGAACCTGCTACTGAGATCGCGCGCGCGGTCCGCGATTATGACATCGACCTGGTAACGATAGTTACTCACGGTCGAAAAGGATTTTCACGCGCGCTGTGGGGCTCGACCGCTGAGGAGATTATTGCCGAAGCCCCCTGCCCGGTGCTCACAATCCGTCCGCCGCAGCATGATTTCGTCGAGCATCGCGGCAGCTACGCGGACATTCATTTGAAACGCATACTGCTGGCAACAAACTTTCGTCCTTCATCGGCCGCGGCGACTCAGGTTGCTAACCAACTCGCCAATCGCACCAGCGCGGAGTTGCACGCCGTCTATGTCATTAACGATTTCATCGAGCAGATCTCGGTGATGTTTCCGGCAGGCGGCTTGACGGCGCTCTCGCAGCTTCGCAAATACGTCCAGGAAAAAATGACGATCCTCAGGCGCGAAGTAGGTACGCCGGCAATCTCGCATATCGCAGAGGGACGGCCTTATGAAGAGATTGTGACGTTGGCGGCCGAGAAGGAAGCCGACTTGATTGTTATCGGAACAAATGTGCACGCCTCGCTGTTTGGAGGCTCACCGGTGCTGGGTTCCGAAATTGAGCGTGTAGTACGGAACTCACCTTGTCCCGTGCTCTGCGTTCCTTCGAGTAAAGTCCTGACACCCCTGGCCGCGCCTATCCGCGTCCCCGTCCCGCAGACGTGAGACAAGGAAAAAGGAAAAAGTAAAAAGGCAAAAGTTCGAACCAAAAGAAAAAGGCAAAGACCCTGAATCTCTCAACCGAGACTCAAGGTCTTTGGCCGTCACTTTTGCCTTTTTACTTTTAACTTCTTACTTGCTTCACGGGTTCATTCCGACTGAGACTTCGAATCCGTCTTTTATCATCGCTTCATAACCACCGAGTACCGCGGCGCAATTATTGAAGCCTTTAGTTTTGAGATTCACCACCGAACTGGCGGATGTGTGTTCGGCTGGTCAAGAACAGTACGTGACAATCATCTTGTCACGCGGTAGTTCGTCAACATGAGCCAGAATGTCCGTGGCCGGAATTAATTTGGCGCCTTTGATGTGCCCCTGTTTATAAGCAGCCTCGCCCCGCACGTCGATAATCACAACGTCATTCTTGGCAATCTCGGCTTTCAATTCTTCGGGAGTAATGCGACGAGCGTTGTCTCCCGGTTGAGCTGGCGCCGGCGTTGGCTTATTAAGCGCGGCCTTTGTGTTTTCTCTCGAATTGCAGCCGACGAGTGTGACTAAGGAAATCAGCACGGTCGCTGCCATCAGACTAATAAAGCGCATCTATGATCCTCCTGGGTAGGTTCGCTAATGAACGCAGGATATTGTTTGTTACTTGATCGAAACAGCGTTTGTCAACCACACCACGATTCTCTCCGTACTGAGGTAGTTCGAAATGCCACGGGGCTTGTCCCGTGGAAATTAGCGCTTGTTGCTACGAAAACCACGGAATGTCAAAGGGATGCCAGGGGCTTGCCCGTGGAGTGTTACGTTGGAGGCGTTTCATAAAGTCATAAAGTAGATTGGATACCAGCCCGCAGTCAGCGTGAGCCTCCACCGGACAAGCCGGTGGCATCCTAAGATTTTGTTCGCATTCTTGTTAGCCGCCAACGTTAGTGAACACGGGACAAGCCCGTGGCATAAACTCAAACTTCACCACCATCAGGATCCGCCCGCCACGCGTTGTGAGCGAAAATTCATGATCCATTAATCCTTTTCCATTCGCGGTGCGTGATATAGTCATGAGCGCAAAAAACACATGATGGAGCCAACCACCCCAATCAAATGGGCCAAGGTGATCGACCATACGCGTTGCATTGGTTGTCACGCGTGTACGACTGCCTGCAAGTCTGAGAACGTCGTGCCGCTGTCGGTGACTCGTACATATGTCAAGCACGTTGACATTGGCGAGTTTCCGCAGACCCGTCGCGCGCACCAGGTAACTCGCTGTAATCAATGCGCTCATGCACCTTGTGTGACGGCATGTCCCACGACGGCGATGTTCAAACGCCCCGACGGAATCGTAGACTTCGATAAATCGATCTGCATTGGCTGCAAAGCCTGCATGGCAGCTTGTCCTTACGACGCGATCTTCATCAATCCCGAAGACCACTCCGCCGAGAAATGTAATTTCTGTGCGCATCGCATCGACGTAGGTCTCGAGCCTGCCTGCGTTGTGGTGTGCCCGACCGAAGCAATTCTGGTTGGAGACATGAACGACGCAACCTCGAAAGTCTCGAGCATTATCAATCGCGAGCCAGTCGCAGTGCGCCGCCCCGAAAAAGACACGCTGCCCAAACTTTTTTACAAAGGCGCGCATCAGGCCACTCTTGATCCGTTAGCAGCGCGGCGGCCTGAAGGCGGTTTGTTCATGTGGAGTGAGCAGCAGATCTCGACTGAGCATGTCGTCTCCGGCAATCCGCAATACAACAATTCTTCGGCGGCCGCGTTGCTGAGTTACGACGTGCCGCACACCATTCCCTGGGACTGGCGCGTGAGTCTTTACACGTGGACCAAAGGTATCGCTGCGGGCGCTTATCTTGTGATCGCGCTGCTGGTTTTGTTTGACTTCATAAGCCCTCAAAGTTGGACCTGGCTTTGGGCGACGCCGGTTGTCTCAGGTGCTTTCCTCGCGATTACGGGTGGTCTATTGGTCTGGGATCTCGAGCACCCCGAACGCTTCTATATGATCTTCACGCGTCCTCAATGGCGCAGCTGGCTCGTCAAGGGAGCGTTCATTATTGCGGGCTACACCATCGTGCTGGCGCTCCACTTTGTTGGCAGCATGCTTGGAACCCGAGCGTTACAGTGGTGGCTGATGATTCCAGGCATTCCGCTTGCCATTCTTACGGCCGTTTACACTGCTTATCTTTTTGCGCAGGCGAAAGCGCGCGACATGTGGCAGAACCCGTTGCTGCCTCCGCATCTGCTCGTGCAAGCCATGCTGCTCGGCGCGGCTTTAATGATCCTGCCAATTCTATGGTTCGAAGGCTTAATGCAGTCGGATAGCATGACGGGTTTCGTCGATACGATCCGGTTCGATCTCGTCTGCCTGCGTTGGATTGTAGCGATCTGCAGTTTGCTGAACCTGCTGATGATTTGGGGCGAGGTCTCGCTCACGCACCCCACGGCGCATGCGCGGCTCGCGGTTTGGGAGATGGTGCGAGGTCGCTACAAAGTTGATTTCTGGACCGGCATTCTGCTCTGCGTGCTGGGCGGGTTGCTTACCTGGATCTCGATGTTCGGTATCGTTAGCATCTCATTGTTTGTCCCGGCCGCTCCATTGATTTTGATCGGAATGATGCTTTACGAAAATGCCTACGTGCAGGCCGCCCAATCGGTACCATTGGCGTGACGAGATGTAGCTTAGACTTCAGTCTGAGTTCAGTGCACAGCGTGCGACAGGATTTGGAAAGACCCGCTGGAAAACAGACAAGCCGATAGCGTCACCCCGACCAGGAAAGCTCTGACGTAATCTGGCAACTGCAAAGTATTGAATGCGATAATTGACTCGCTAAATATCATGACTACAAAGCTCGAAGCCACCATTGAAGACCTTTACCGCGTGCCCGACAACGGCAAAGCGGAAATAGTAAATGGAGAGCTCGTGCTTATGTCACCAACAGGCGGTGTGCCCGGACGCGCTTCCGGGGAAATCTATATAAGTCTTCACATTTACGAAAGAAGCGTCGGTGGTGGCTATGCGTTTCCAGACAACGTAGGCTTCATCGTCAATCTTCCCAACAGGCGCTCGTTCAGCCCGGATGCGGCTTTCTTCAAAGGCGAGCTGCGCGGTGGGCTGTTTCTGGAAGGCGCGCCTGTCTTTGCCGTGGAAGTTCGCAGCGACGAGGATTATGGTCCAGCTGCTGAACGGCGCATGGCCGCGAAACGTTCAGACTACTTCGCAGCCGGTACTTTAGTGGTCTGGGACGTAGACGTACTGCGCGCCAAAGTGGTTCGCGTCTATCGCTCTACCGACCCGTCTACTCCAACTGAATATCGCTCTGGTGAAATTGCGGACGCCGAACCAGCCCTGCCAGGCTGGACTATGGCTGTTGATGAGATCTTCGGTTGAGTCTCTGTGTGAGAGACTGCTGTGTTCGGTGATAGACTAATCACAATGAAGGTATTGGAAGCGACTAAGGATTTCGACGATGACTCAAAAGCTCAACCACATCGACAACGCGAGCCGGCACCCGGTCGCAACTAAAACTAGCGAGTTAATGCACGAGTCTCTGCGCAAGGCTGAGGAAATTCGACGCGGACTTGAGGGCCGGAAGCACGGCGATAGCACCCTGTTGATCGCCGAATCATTGAGATGACGGGGCGACAACCTCGGGAGAAGGGTACGGAGCAATGCTTAGTACTATTAAAGCAGTAGTCAACAACGGCAGAATAGAATTACTCGAGAACATTGAGATGCCTGACGGGACACAGGTTCTAGTCACAGTCTTGCCAAACGATGACGACTCTTGGTTGAATGCCAGCGAGCGATCGCTAAGTGCCGTTTGGAACAATTCAGAGGACGACGTCTATGCCGAGCTACTCGAAAGGTGATGTGGTCCTCGTAGGCTTTCCTTTTTCCGACCTATCCGATACCAGGATTAGACCCGCTATTGTTGTTAGTACGCAGCATTATTCGCAGGATGTTTTCTGATTCCACTAACAAGTTAGGACTAGTCGCCTCTCCTCTGGCGAGTTTGTGATGAAGGACTGGAAAGAAGCAGGTCTGAACGTAATCTCTGCGGTTAAGCGCGGCGTCTTTACGATTCACCAGGACCTCATCATAAAAACGGTCGGTAGGATTTCCGCTCAAGACGCTAGCGAATTAGAACGTTCATTGAGGGCTTGGCTGGGCTTATGAGCACCAACAAGACAAACTGTCACGGCGAAACTTTCTACCCTGGGCCGAGTTGTAATCATCTCGCGGCGTATCCTCCCAAGGAGCGCTGGGATGATTGGGTTGAGCTCGACTCGAAAGCCTGGCCGCGGCGGAAAGAGCGACGTTACCAACTGCTCCCGACCACTTGTTTCAACTGCGAGTCAGCGTGTGGACTGCTCGCCTACATCGACAAAGCCACCGGTGAGATTCAAAAGTTCGAAGGCAATCCTGAGCATCCCGGCTCGCGCGGACGCAACTGCGCCAAAGGTCCGGCGACACTCAACCAGATTCAGGATCCGGATCGCATTCTTCACCCGATGAAGCGATCCGGCAGCCGCGGCACCGGCAAATGGGAAGAAGTCAGTTGGGACCAGGCGCTCGACGACATCGCGGGTCGTATTCGCAAAGCCATCGTCGAAGACCGGCGCCACCAGATCATGTATCACGTAGGCCGTCCCGGTGAGGACGGATTCACCGAGCGAATTCTCGCAGCGTGGGGAATCGATGGCCACAACTCACACACCAACATCTGTTCTTCGGGAAGCCGCGAAGGTTACCAGTTGTGGATGGGCATGGATCGTCCCAGTCCAGATCACGCGAATGCAAAAGTAATTCTGCTCATCAGCGCTCATCTCGAGTCGGGACATTATTTCAATCCTCACGCGCAACGCGTCATCGATGGCAAAGCCAACGGCGCGAAGTTGATCGTCTTCGATACGCGTCTGTCTAACACAGCTACACATGCGGACCACTTCATTTCGCCGATTCCGGGCTCCGAGGCGGCTATCCTGCTGGCAATTGCAAATTATCTGATTCAGAACGATCTGTATGACAAAGATTTCGTCAGATGCTGGTGGAACTGGGAAGAATATCTTTCACCCGACACGCGCCAGTTTGTTGAAGATGTCGGCCTACCCGATCCACTGGCGCCGCACAACTTCAAGGCTTTCGAGCAAGCTTTGAAAGAACTTTACAAAGACTACACGTTCGAATTCGCAGCTGCAGAATCCGGAGTCGACGCCGACATCCTCGAGCAAATCGCCAAAGTAGTCGCGACCGCAGGCACGCGCTTTAGCAGTCATAACTGGCGCAGCGTCTCGTCGGGCGTGAGCGGCGGCTGGTCAGTCGCGCGCGCGCTTTTCATGTTGAATGCTTTGCTCGGAGCCGTGGCTACTGAAGGCGGTGTGTTTCCAAACGCCTGGAATAAATTTGTGCCCCGGCCAATTTACACGCCGCCGCACCCGAAGATGTGGAACGAGATCACTTGGCCGCGCGAATACCCACTCTCGATGAACGAGATGTCGTTCCTGCTCCCGCACCTTCTCAAAGACGGCCGGGCGAAACTCGATGTGTATTTCACTCGAGTCTACAACCCGGTCTGGACCAATCCCGATGGGTTCTCCTGGATCGAAGCGCTTACTGATCCCGATCTCGTCGGTTGCCACGTGGCGCTAACGCCGACGTGGAATGAGACTGCTTACTTCGCGGACTACATTTTGCCGATGGGGCTCGGGTCCGAACGTCATGACATTCATTCGTACGAAACTCATGACGCGCAGTGGGTCGGCTTCCGACAACCGGTGATCAAAGCCGCGCGGCAACGTAACGGTGAAGAAGTCAAAGACACTCGTGAAGTTAATCCCGGCGAAGTTTGGGAGGAGAACGAGTTTTGGCTCGAGTTAACCTGGCGTATCGATCCTGACGGGAGTCTCGGCATCCGCCAGTTTGTGGAATCAAAAAAGAATCCGGGCACACGGCTCGGCGTAGACGAGTACTACAGCTGGATTTTTGAGAACTCGTTGCCGGGCTTGCCTGAGAAAGCAGCAGCAGAGAACCTAACTCCGCTGGAGTTCATGCGACGCTATGGAGCTTATGAAGTGAAGCGGCAAACCGGCGCGGTGTATGCCGAGGACGTTCCCGCGTCTGAACTCGAGGACATGCGCGAAGATAATCTCGGACGAGTATTTACCACGAGCGCTAAGCCGGCTGGGCCAAACATCGTGCCTTTGCCGACGCCGGATGGTGATGATGAAGGACGGCGACTGGTGGGGGTGAATTGCGAAGGCGCCATTAAGCGAGGTTTTCCGACTCCCAGCGGCCGCCTGGAATTCTTCTCGCGCACGATGGTGGAATGGGGTTGGCCCGAATACGCGCTTCCGACTTACATCAAGAGTCACGTTCATCCTGACAATCTCGAGGCGGATCAGATGGTGCTGATTTCTACTTTCCGTCTTCCCATCCAGATTCACACGCGCAGCGCCAACGCCAAGTGGCTTGATGAGATCGCCCACACAAACCCGCTTTGGATTCATCCTTCGTTTGCTGCGAAGCTCGGCGCGCGCACCGGCGAGCTTCTTCGCGTCGAGACGGAAATTGGTTACTTCATCGTCGCAGCCTGGGTGACCGAAGGAATTCGTCCCGATGTCGTTGCCTGCAGCCATCACATGGGCCGTTGGAAACTTACCGATGAAGGTCAGAAGCAAATGATGGCGACGGTGAAGCTCGATCACCACGAGAACGAGTGGGGACTGAAGCGCGAGAAGGGAATCGAGCCGTACCAGTCTTCCGACAATGATACGCTGCGAATCTGGTGGAAGGACGCGGGGATTCATCAGAATCTGACTTTTCCCGTTCATCCGGATCCTATCTCGGGAATGCATTGCTGGCATCAGGCGGTGCGAGTAACGAAAGCAGAACCGGGCGATAAGCCCGGCGACATTTTCGTTGATACTCAGAAATCTCGAGAGGTGTACAAGAAGTGGCTCGACATGACTCGTCCCGCTGATCGTTACTCTCCCGATCGAACTCGCCGTCCTTACTGGATGCTGCGACCTCTCAAGCCAGCTCGCGAGTATTACAAACTACCGGACTAGTTAGTCGAGCAAAAAGCAAAGACTTAGCCACAGATTACGCAGATTTCACAGATGTTTGGGTTATTTCTGAACGTGCTGACTTGCTAAACGAAAGCCGTGTTTGGAGCGAAGAGGAAGCCATAAGAGTCAACACATAATCGGTGGAATCTGCGTAATCTGTGGCTTCTGCTTCTGTTCATTCCCGTATTACAAATTACCGGACTAGGATTAGC
>Ga0134125_10003980_pt1 | contig 16951 bp, 12 predicted proteins | sample KB31751_FD_96464 | JGI IMG/M metagenome (GOLD analysis project Ga0134125, IMG submission 96464) | Terrestrial soil microbial communities with excess Nitrogen fertilizer from Kellogg Biological Station, Michigan, USA - KB3-175-1 | ecosystem: Environmental > Terrestrial > Soil > Unclassified ...
GCAGCCCGGTAGCGCACACGTCTGGGGGGCGTGGGGTCGCAAGTTCGAATCTTGTCTACCCGACAAAACAACATTCAAAACAGATTAACGAAGCCTGTAAATCCACTATTTACGGGCTTTTTAAATTTTAAGAATCCAAAATAATTCAAATGAATTCAAAATTCAGGTGAGTTATTTGGTTAGCTTGCCCTGGTATAATTTTTGAACTCACTACTCTGTTCATAAAGCGTTGAATTCCAGATGATTGCTTCATTTCATTTGTTCGATTCGAAAAACGATTTGAACGTGCGTCCCATTCACAGGGATAAGTTGTTTCATGAGATAGAATGAGTCAAATTTTTTTTCATCATTAAATAAATGGTTATGAAATCAGTCAACACCTTCTCAATTAATTTTATTATCCGGATGAACAAAAAGGACAAAGCCTCTGCCCTTCTTTATGCCCGGGTAACGGTTAATGGTCAGAGAACAGAAATTTCTTTAAAAGAACAAATTAAGACAGCGGACTGGGATGCTGCGCGCGAAGTTTTGAAAGGAAAATCACCTCAGGCAAAAGCAATCAATAAATATATTGAAGACGTCCGTTTTCGGTTGAAGGAGAAATATCATGTTCTCGAAGAAAGAGGCTTTGTAATTACCGCGGATGCAATTAAAGAAGCGCATTTAGGAATTCATAAAAGTCAAAATAATGGACATAAATTAGTTGAATTAATGAATTATCACGAAGAGATTTTTGGTCACGAACTAAGTAAGGGTACGCTAAAAAATTATTATACTACCAAGGAGTATCTGACCCGGTTTTTACACCTAAAATATAAAATGAATGATATCTTTTTAAGAGATTTAGACTTTCAATTTATCACCGAATTTAAGGTATACATTAGGGAAAACCCCATTAAGAAACATGATCCATGCCTGGGAAATGGATTAATGAAACATATGGAAAGATTGAAAAAACTGATTCACTGGGCAAAACAACTTAAATGGGTTACAACAGACCCTTTTGACGATTTTAAACTTTCATTTAAAAAAGCAAAAAGAAAAAAACTTGATCTTATAGAATTAAATAGAATTGAAACCAAAAATTTTGAGAATCCAAGACTTTCTTATGTTAAGGATTTATTCCTGTTCAGTTGCTTTACGGGTCTTGCGTATGCAGATGTCGTTGTTCTAAGATCTGAAAATTTTCATATTTCCGAATTCGGAACGATTTTGAAAATTTACCGAGAAAAAAGTGATGAATTATCTTCAGTACCTCTTCTTGGCCCAGCAAGTATGATAATTGACAAATATAAAAATCACCCGCAGGCATTAATGGCAGGAACCGTGTTTCCACCAATAAGTAATCAGGAAGTAAACAGAAGTCTTAAAATTATCGGAGAAGTCTGTGAAATTAATAAAAATATGACCTTTCATTTAGCACGCCATACTTTCGCTACCGCGGTAACATTAAAAAATGGAGTTCCAATTGAAACAATAAGTAAAATGCTGGGGCATACGAAAATTAGCACAACCGAAATTTATGCAGCAGTGGATGACGAAAAAATAATCAGTGATATGGCTTTAGTAGAAAGCAAAATTGAAAGACGAAAGAAGCTATTATGATTTCATTTGCGTGCATGTTAAATGTAATTCAGTAGCCTTTTCAGCGCAATAGTCTAAATATTTCCCAATTAAACATCTGAGGTTTCACACCTTTGGTAGCGACACCTTTAGGCTAATCTCTACAGAAAATTTCTTGCATGAAAATTATATAATTTTCAACCCAACTGCTTTACGTTTATTTTTATGGCGGGAAAATTTTTTCAAGTGCCTGAAACTTTTCTTCAACACCCTTGTTCATTTTTATTAAGATCTCAATTGCCAATTTTAAATCACCAACGCATGCATTTTGAAGTACCCGGACTTTATTTTTTATAAGTAAAGCAAGCATGAATAAAAAATAATACTGAAACTCAGTATCGGACATCTTCTACTGGACAGAAATCCAGTTACCACCTCGTGTTGTCAACAATAAAAATTAAAGAAGACCTGATTTTGTATCAACGGGTTATAAGAAGGAACGTATCGGACGTATCCAAATGCAACCAGGTCATTCATACATTTATGATAGGTAGTACGACTGCTGATCTTTGCCATTAGCATGATTTTTTTGCATTTAAAAATTACCGGGCTTTTAAAATGATTGAGATTCCAACACTGAAATAGCGCCATATACAAGCTGATATGGGTAGCGCTGATACGGCAATCATCCATAATGGCCCGGTAAAAAACTGATAACTCCTCTATCGATTGCATTAGCTGATTTTTAATCCTTTTTTGACGCCACGCTCCTTTTGTGGAAGTAATTCTTTGATACTTTTCACCTTTCCTGGCAAAGGCTTTACAGTTTTGTCATTGCTTTTTTTTTCCAGATTGATTGATTCCTTTTGCTTTGGGCTAATCATGACTACCGGCTCCTTAACAGCGGCACGGTTTTCTCCAACCTCATTTGCAGGATTAGTTTTTAGATATTGATCCTTTTCAAACCTGCTTAACTGCCTTCCACTGGTGTCATAGACATTTATTGCTTTAAACTGAGGATTGGCCTCAATGAACATCGGCGTTTCTTTACCATCCTTAATAAAATTAGCGGCCTGCCTGTTTCCTTTCTCCAAACTTTGCATGAGCTGCTTTTCTTTTTCTTCAGGCAATTTTACCAGATTCAATTTTCCAAGTTCAGAAGCTAAATTGAATCCATACTTTTCTGCATGAAATTGTTTTGTTTCAAAATGATTGTTTGCTGCATTTTTAGATAAATCAAGTTTAATCCATGCCGCATATTTTTCTCCTTCCTTATTGGTCAAATCTTTTAAAACAGAACGGCCGTCAAGCAAATTATATGCTTCCTTATAAGTCACTCCTCTCCCATTGTTCAAATAGAAAGACTGGCTCATGTCGTGCCCGTTATCCTTTGTAAGTCGCGCTTCATAAGAATTGAAGAAATACATATCGGATGAAGGCGATTGCTTAAAATGTAAATTCAATTCCATATTCCCCTGAAACATTTTTTCATTCAGTTTTAATTGAAATTCCGGTTTTCCTTCCTTCAATCCATTTTCAAGATCTGCATTTAGTTTTTCACCAAAGCCCATGTATTTAAGGTTATCCTTTAAATACTTTAGATTTTTTTCATTCATAATTGATAAATTTTATTTGATTAAAGATTATTTCAAATCAGGTAACAGAGTCGCCCGAATCATTTTATTGTTTCCCACTTTCATTAATAGATTTCTGCCTCCATCTTTCTCATGGATATCTATTACAAGCTGGAATCCATTGGGAATCGGAAACTTTTTAATAGCGGCTACAATAATTGAACTTGAATTTGCCTTGATCGATTTGGTATTGCCGGTCGTAATAACTGGCAAAATTTCATTTTCCTGAAAGGCAGTCCTTTTAATTTTCTTTTTATCGGAGAGATAAAAATGTAAAAAATCCAAGTCATAATCGATCGGACTTTTATTTATTATTTGCAATTGATAATAAATGATATTATCCTTAACATAAATGCCAATCACTTTTGACATAACGCCCCAGCTATGATCCTTAATTCCATGAATATTGCCAGGGTTATCTAAAATATCTTTTGCATAAAAAGAAGCACTTTCCGGATCTTTTACCGACAAATGGTAAATTAAACGAAGTGGGTCAGACTTGTAATTAATATCAAAACTATATAAAGTTCCATCTTCTGTAACTACACTCAAATTGGTGGCACTAAAATTTTTTACTGCCGCTTTAACTAACAAAATATTCTTAGCCTCCATGACCTGTTGAACCAATATGTCTTTCGTCCCCCTGTCAACATGTTTGATAGTAAAAGGAAAAATCAGTGAGGTAGTTTTATTCGATGTTATAGATATTGAAGTTATCTGACCGGGACAGGAAAATATAATTCCCATACTACATAATAAGATGATTAATTGTTTCATGATGTTTTACTTTCAGTATTAGTAATATTTTTTTCTTTCAACAGAATCCGGTAGCCTGCCTTTACAAACACTTTCACCTGCCGCGCTTTTTTTGTTAATAATGTTCTGGCAGCATCAATACCAGCAGAAGTAATTTTTGCTTTCACTGAAGGATCATAGGAACCTATATCGACTGATTCCAAGGAGTTTGCATAAGATCTTTTTGCCGCATCTCTTGTAATTGAACCTGGAATATAAACTCCTGCAAGCCCGTCCATGTCAAAAACTTCAAGATTCACGGGGTATATCGAACTACCGGATTTTATAGATTTAATATCGATTTTCAGTCTTTCCCCATCAATCGAACTTTTACCATAAACGAAACTCCCTTTTCCTATCAAGACATCATTGATACAGATGTCATTCAAGAGACGCATTTTAATTATCGAGCCTGAAACGATGGTTTGATTCTGATGGATAACCGCCTCAACGGCATTATTTACTGTGGAAAGATTTTTGTCTTCTAGTCCATAAAAACCTATTCCATTATTATCTTCTTGCACTGTATCAAGCAGACTGACGGAAGCGCCAGCACTCACCTTTACAATTCGTAAAAATGATTTTTGAGATTCATCTCGGTGGATACGCTCCTTAACTCTATCCGGATGCTGAATATCCAGAATCTTTTCGATCATAGAATTTAATTGCGTTAATTCGGGATCTTTTTCCGAATCGGTGTTCATATTTTTCATCAAATTTTCTAATCGTTCAATACCTCCCTGGTCATAAGAACCATCTTCACTTTGTGGTGATGCCTCGTTTGATTTCTCCAAATTATCAGAATGCAATTGCACATTTAGGTCATGTAATTTCTGGTAAACCTTCTTCTCAATAGGATCCGAATAGCCCATTGATTTACGAGATTCAGGTTCATAATTAAAAGATTCTGAATCGATGACTGTGTCCTGATAAAATGATTGTTGAAACAAAGGGTCATTCTTCATTTCTTCTCTCATTTTTGCTGAATCTTTGTCAGCACTTTCATAAAAAGTTAATTTGGTCTCTCCTGCCACATCTTTCATATGTGCGCTTGGCAATTGAAGATTTAATCCTTCATCAATTCTTTGCTCCTTAATTGCACCTTTACCACCTCCCAATGCCCAAAAGGCCAGCGTTAAGAAAGGAACGATTAGCAAGGGCAAAAAAAGCAGGGCCTTAACTTTCCGCGAATTTTGATTTTCCATAATTTTATTTTTTTAATTGTTTTTGATATATCGCTTCTACCATGCCTATTGAATCTGAAAGGTGCGGCCTTATGGAAAAAAGACTATCCCTTTCTTTCGTTTGTAAAGTGTCCAGGTAAAATTTAAAATCCTGAATTTGCTTCAACTCCTGGTCGGAAAGCTTTGGGTAAATAGTAGTATGTTTTAGTAACGGACGAACTTTTATTGGAGAAACAGTATAGTAGAAACGTTTATTGTTTTCCACACTGCAGAAAATTAATATGCTGCACTCACAAGCCACAATGAAACAAAAAAGTATCAGAAAAAATTTCTTTTTCCCTACAGAATAAACTTCTGCTTTCTTTTGAAGAAAATTTGAAAGATTTATTAGATTTTGATTCAAATCTGCAAGTATTTTCACAATGAACAGCGGTAATTCAACATCAGTTTTCTTTTTATTCTTTTTCATCTGTTTATGGTTTTTATATCTTTATTTTCAATCGTATTCCATTTCTCAATTAAAAACCCATGAGGATTATTATCTGATCTTGAGGCATCCCGCAGATAACCTTCGGTTAATAAGCTTCTGGTTGTTATCGTACTGGGCCGGGTGATTCTTTCGGTGGCATAACACTTAAAATAAAATGGATAAGTTTCTACATTGATGAAAACACTGTCAACATTAATCTCCTGTCTAATATTTCCTGAAATAATTCCTGTGAAATAATTGTTTTCCTTTAATGATTCATACACTTTCTTAGCGGAAGCATCTGCGAGGTATAGCGCTTTATTAATGTTGGATTGGATGACCTTTTCATCAGGATCAAGACTGAAAAAATATTGATGAAACATCTTTACATGATCCCTTGCCTCAACAGGAATGTTTTCTTTCCGATCGGCTGCAAAGGCCTGCAGCGCCTTGCCATCTGCAAGCACATAGACCCTGGATTGCACTTCTGACGTTTCTTTGAAACAGCTGAAAATCGTGTAACAACAAATAACGGTGCACAACAAAATAATCATTAAGGAAAAACTCCTAACTTGTCTGAATGCAGCATCAATATTTTTTGCCTTCTGAAACATTATTTACTATTTATTTTGTCTTTGAAATAATTATCTGATACTCCATTATTCGTCATACTGTTTGAAATCCTGTTGGCTGTATTTCCAAATGAATCGGCTACCATCCCCACGCCGCCGGAAACAGTATTAATTGTTTTTGATGCAGAGGAACTAAACACAGAATTGACTTTATAAAGGAGTGTATTTCCACCACCTGCATGAACAATATAATTGGCAACAGATGGCACACTGAAATATCCAATGATGCCGATGATCATAAAAATTAAGTATGCTGTATCGGTAGCAGAAAAAAATGTATCGCCATTTTGATTGATTTGCTGGATATCCAGCGCGATCATTTTTTCCTGGACTTTTCCGATAATAGAACCGAATATGTTGGCAACCGGCAACCAAAGAAAGATGTTGATGTAACGCGCAATCCAAATCATCAGGGTATGTGCAAGTCCATCAAAAACTGCAATCCCAAAAACCAACGGCCCAAGTATGGCCAGGACAATTAAATAAAATGTTCTGATCGTATTAATGCACAATGCCGCCGCCATATATAGCACATGCAATACCTCACTCATCCATTCTTTCACACTATTACGAAAATTGTACTCCGCCTTCGCCATCGCAAATTTGATGTCATTGCCTATGCCTTCCATCCATCCTTCGTCAGAAGGATCTTCGCCTGGATGAGTATATTGATACCACTTATCACGATCTCCACTGCCGTTTTCACCAACATACATTTGCCAAACAGTGGACTTCTCAATTGCTTGTTCCTTCTGTTTTAAAAGATTTTCAATTGCTGCGTTTGAATTGCCTACCATCCCCGCAGTCGCTGTCACTGTTGGACTTAAAACACCGTTTATCATAGCAATAACACTCGGGAATATCAGTACCGCAAATCCAATTACAAAAGGTCTGAATAGTGGATAAAAGTCTATTGGTTCGGCTCTTGAAATATGCCCCCAGACTCTTGAAGCAATGTACCAGGTAGCAGCAAATCCTGCCAACCCTCGTCCAACACCGATTAGCTGTGAACATAACGGTAACATCTCTTCATACAATTTCTGTAATACCTGCTGAAGCCCACCAATCTCGTTGCCGAGGCTTTGAGCCAATAACACTTTTGGAAACAATCCCACTGCCATGCATAGCATGACTCTTACACACTTTCTCATCTTAATTATTGTTTACTCTTTACTCGCTTATATCATAAAGTTGGTTCATTGTTGAAAGATCATTTTTTTCCTTTAGCCTTTGCACGCAAAGGATTTGTGCTTGATTATTAAAATGGCGCAAAAAGGTTAATTGTTGTGAAATTTCTTTCCAAACCGCATCAATAGAATTTATTCTCTCATCATCAGACATACGTAGTTCTCCGGCTGTAACTACCATTATCAGCGATTGCAGGTTGTCGACAGAATGATTAAAAAGACTAGCATAAACTTTCTCTATATATCTAAGTTCATCAACGGAAAATTCTTCACTTTCTTTAAAACGTTTCAAAGCATGTTTACATTCTCTGACAATGCTTAATTGTGCATCCGTAATGTCTTTGATCCTTATATAATTTTTTACAGCCGGGCTAACTTGGAGTAAACTCTTAAGAAAAATATCGTGCAGATTAAAATTTCCTTCCGAAATATTTTTAATGGTTGTATAACCCCGTGATACAATCTGATAGCCATCTTTTAATTCAGTAAGAATACTTTTCAACTGCGTTAATTTTTCAACATCTAACAACAACTGTTGTACCGCCTGGCTTTGACTAAAACTATTGCCACTTAAACAAAATAATAACAACACAATCCAAACACACCTTTTCATACACGCTGTTTATAGTTTAATGAATTCCTAAATTCTCCTTTAATATTTTTACATCATTTTGATCTTTCATTCGTTGAATACCAAGTGTATTGGTTTCGTTTCCAAAATGCTGAAGGAATACATACTTGTCCTGCATATGATCATATACCTGATCAACAATTTTGATACGCTCCTCATCCTTCATTTCAAAACTTCCATCTTTTAAAACAAGCATCAACTGATCAATAATTTTTCCGCATTCATCCAATACACTTTCAAATACTTTTAAAGAATAATTTATTTCACCAACTGAAAACTGATGGCTCTGCTTCATTTTCTTTTTTTGTTTGTCACAAGCGTCTAATATTGCTGTTTGCAACAAAATAATGGCTGCGATTTTCGCGTATGATTTTACCTGCGGATTTACTTTTTTGAGAGAACTGAAATACAGTTCATGCAAGTCAAAATCTCCTTTTTTTATTCTATGAATAAATTTCAAACCGGTACTAGTAATATCATACCCCTTTTCTAATGACTGACGATAAACATCTAAGGCAGCGATTTGCTCAACCAAATATTCAATTTGCGTTTTTTTCTGTTTAAACCACTCATCAAAAGTTTGTGACTTAACCCTAGAAGTGGAAAAGCATATCATAATTATTAATAACAATTTTTCAAGTATCATTTTATTCAATCCCATATAATTGTTTTACAATTGAAATATCATGTTCATCGTTTGACCGTTGAATAGACAATTGAATGTTCTCACTATTGAACCTTCTGAGATCATCATAATTCGTCTGCATCCTACGGGCTGCATCGTCAATAATTCCCATCCTGCTGGCATCGGACATCTGTGTGGTAAAAGACTTAATTACCAGGGAAACTTTCTCAAGGTTTTTTAAACTCTCTGCAATCATACCTGTATAAATTTTACCAATATAGGCCACCTCGTCGGCGGTGAAATGTCGATCATGTAGCACTCCCTGCCAAGCTCTGTGGTATTGCCTGACCAAATCTGATTGCTGATTTATTATCTCTTTCACCCGGAAATAGTAAGTCAAAACATTTTTCACTTTCCATAATTCGTCAAAATAATTCTGATACAAATCTTTTTGCTTTTGCACCCAATCCCCGATTTCAGATAATTTTAATTTCGACATTGCATTCTCAACAACCTTTTGTGCATTCTGTAGCCATATGGTTTTTGTTTGCAACCTTTGAATTTTTAAATCAATAGCCACAATTACTTTTTTGATTCCCTCCTTTATAACTTCAGTGATAGGATCCTGAGCTTTAGCGCCCATTCCTTGAAGCAAAAAACACAAACACACCAAAAACTTTTTCATCAGTTAACTTTTTTATAAACACTTTCACCTACCATCAGCAAATGCGCTGAAGGCTCAAACGTTAGCACCTTTCCTCGTTTTAATTCTTTTAATGCTTCCTCTTTTTCATCAAATATTGCAGTCCACTTTTCTTGAAACGCTTCCGGCGGCAATAACCTGCCTTTAACAATTCTCTGAAAAACACCATGGTGATCAATGCGGTAAACCTTACCTTTAAAGTGATATATCCTTAAAGTATCTTTTCCCCTGCTAAATTCATTTTCAACAGTTCTTACATAAATGCCCGAAATACTATTTTCTATTTTTGTACTTTGATGGCAGGCGATAAAAACGCTGCAGATTGCAAACAGAAAAAAGATGAAGCTTTTTGTTGTCATAATTTTATATTTTAAATCGTGAGCCAAAGCTGCAATACCGGTCTTTATACTTCCATATTTTTTAGCGTATTCCTGAACTTTTACTTTTTCACTTTCTTCAGTAGTATACGTTAAATATTCTTCAACGGATACCTCTGTGCGATATACCTTTGAAAGCATGCCACCAAGAGAAATAAAGACCTCTTTATAATTTTTTCCAGGATCATTGGCTTTATTTACAGATAATACCAAAGCCTTTTCCTTTTCTGTTAAACCAAGTAATTCCTGAATTTGATCAAACTTATTTTGATACTTACTTTGATCCAGTAAAATTTTGCAATCAGAGTTATTAATGATTGTTTGCTTTACAACCGGCGATGAAATAATGTCTTCCACTTCCTGAGTAACTACAATCGCTTCCCCAAAAAATTTACGAACAGTCTTAAATAAATATTTTATGTATTCTGCCATCCCTTCTTTTGCGATCGCTTTCCATGCCTCTTCAATTAAAATCATCTTTCGGATCCCTTTCAATTTTCTCATTTTTGAAATAAAAACTTCCATAACAATTATGGTTACCACCGGAAATAAAATGGGATGATCTTTTATATTATCCAATTCGAAAACTATAAATCGCTGTTGCAAAAGATCCAGATTTTCAGTCGCGTTCAACAAATAATCAAACTCGCCTCCCTTATAGTAAGGCCTTAAGACGTATAGAAAATTGTAGATATCAAAATCCTTTTCCTTTACCTTATCTTCTCTAAGCACCTCAACAAAATCTTTCTGCAAAAAATCATAGAAGGAATCAAAACATGGAAACGCGCTATTATTTTCAAAATAAAGTTGTAAGGCATTACTTAAAGCAACGTATTCACTTCGATTAAAATTTTCATTATCTTTTTTCCAGAGTGCCAGTAAAAGCGTTTTAATGCTTTCCTTCTTCTCTGTATCAAGCACGTCACCATCGGCAATATAAAAGGGATTGAATCTTATGGGATTCTTTTCATCATAAGTAAAATAATATCCGTCAACGAAATCACATAATCCTTTATAAGAGTGACCTACATCTACCAATACAACATGTGTACCCTGCTCGTAATAACTGCGTACCATATGATTTGTAAAAAAGCTTTTCCCACTGCCACTAGGGCCTAAGATAAATTTATTGCGGTTGGTACAAATGCCCTTCTTCATCGGCTCATCAGAGATATCCACATGGACAGGTTTCCCCGTTAGTCTGTCTCCAAGCCGCAAACCAATAGGTGATATGGACGAGTGGTAGCTTGTTTCTAGATTAAGGAAACAACAGGCCTGATCGGCAAATGTGTCAAAGGTGTCATTCATTGGAAAATCACCTTCGTTACCGGGCACTGCTGCCCAAAAGATTTGAGGAGCGCCACTTACTTCCTGCTTTGGAACCGCATCCATCTGCGCCAGGGCTGAGCTGGTTAGATTTTTTAGAATGTTTAATTTTTCTTTATCAGATGTCCAAACAATAATATTAAAGTTTGCCTTGACCGGAACCCTTTGTTCCGAGATCGCTTCATTTAAAAAATCGTTGATAGCATCTTTGGCGATACTATTCTCTCTTGAATATGAACTCAGGCTTTGTAACCGTAGCCTTTTATTTTCAAGTTTCTGAATTGTCTTTTGTGCATCACCAATAAAAATGAATTGATTGTAGATATGATTGCAATTAAGAAGGTGGCCTAAAGGAGATGCAAAGCCAATTGAAAATTTAGATTTATCAGTAGAATATTTATCATAGTTAATTCTGGATCCGCAATACGATGGAAGATCGTTTGGATCGGCCAACGTATAAATCTGCAAATAATCATTTCCAATTTTAATGCCGTCATGAAAAATTATGTCCTTAATCATCAAATCTTCTCCTTCCATAAGAAAACAGTACCGTTCTATAATTCCTGCTTTTCTGTTTTGGCTCAAAAGGTCCTTTTCACACATTCTAATTAATTGAATGAAACCACTGTCTTCCAAGATTCTTTTAAATTGCCCTGCCGCATCAGTGAAATCATTCAACATTTCAGCTTTTAATGTTTGTTCTGGAACAATAGACCGTCTCAGCAAATTTGACACAAGTGAGGTTGCCTCCTTTCGGCCTGTAGGCTTTTTTGTCAAAAATATTAAGCACTGATGTTCCAAATAAGGACGTTCGTTAAAAAACCTTTCGCTGCTATTGGACAAGAATGAAGAATCGCGTCGGGAAAAATCAGGTTTAAACTCTGAAGCAATAAACCAATCCTGCTTGTGAAAAATACTATGAGTTGGGAGCACCTTAATTGCCTTAATCCAGGCGTGGTGGAAAGCTTCATAGTCCTTATCAGAAAGAGTGAACAATTCAGGTAATTCAACTTTAAAGGCAATGGTTATATCTCCTTGTTTGCTAAGGATTGAATCATGTTCGACTCCAATTATTGGTAAAATATTTTCTAATTGCTTTTCCATTTTTATTTTGCCTTTTTATTCATGTTAATATCTAATAAGAATTTCCTGCTTCTGCATTTGATCACTTTAGGAATACCTCTTTGTGCAATTTTTTTCATCATTCCATATTCTCCATAAGTATGGCTTAATCTGTAGATGTACATAAATAACGTGGTACCTAAAATCGTTATCAATCCCAAACAGATGAAGCTATTTACTCCACAGATATAGAGAACAGCGAACAAGATTAAAAGCGTAAGAATACCTGCACCGAGATACCATATATACTGCGCTTTCAGTCCTTTAAATTCAATCGGTTTGTTGATACCTTTATTTATTTTGTAAACACTGCTCACGGTTATTATTTTTAAATCTTAAAGCTTCTTTCCGTCCTTATTAGCGCCTCCTTTTGAGGTAATAATGATTGTATACTGTTAAACTTTCTTGACTCCATTTGAATGACAGGTGCCTCTTTTATTTCACTCAAATTTTCCCGTTCTACAGATTGATTTTGAGTCTGATTCTTTTGAATGGTTAATGAAATTTCTCTTTGCACACGAGCCAGATCATTTTTAAGAAGTTGCAATTCGCCAGATTTTAGAAAGGGTTTCAAGATAATTTGTTGAAGTGCAGAAATATTTTGCTGAAGCTCCTTGAGATTTTTCTTATATTTTTCGTGGAGTGCTTCTACACGATCTATAGCGGTAAGAAAATATCTTGCTGCCAGCTTCGGATTATCAATGTTAACATTGCCCTGGTTCCATAAATATTTTATACCAGTTTCTTTGTTCTCAGCATAAAAGATATTTTTATAACGAGAGCCAAACATTCCCTTTTCATCATCAGGTTGCCGCTCGGCTTTTATAAATAACCCAAATCCATACAACGTTCCTATTTCTTTAAAGTCGTTATCGTTAAATGAGGGTTTCCATGAATTATATAACTCAATTAGAAGTCTTCCAATACTGTCAACATCACCAGTTTCAAGATCATATAACTTTATCGGATTTGCCTTAGTTCCATCCTTTGTTAATCGTAACTGGTTGTTGAATTTTTTTTCATCTATACTTAGCTTGCTAATAATTCTAATAGTACTTTCCTTATCCCTAAGCAAATTTTCCAGCTGAAGTTTTGAACGCATCATTTCTTTAAAATGCGCACCCTTTAGACTTTCCAGTATAGCTATCTTTTTCTCAATTTTTGATTTTTCCAGTAATGAATTATCCCCGGAAAGGATCGCAATGTATTCGGAGAAATTCATTCCACTTTTTTCATCAATCGCACCTTCATCAATCGTTCTAACATTCAATTCGCAATTTTTCATTTGGCTAATAAAAGTTTGTTTATTTTTTAACAGGTTGAACTTATAATTATCAAGAGATTGCTCAACAGCATATACATAACTTTTGACTTTATTTCCATATGCTTCTTTTGCTAAAATGTTTCCCTGTCTTGCGCCGCGGCCATTTCTCTGTTCCAACTCTGATGGCTTCCATGGAATGTCTAAATGATGAATGGCAATTACATTCCTTTGAACATTTAAGCCAGTACCTGCTTTTTCTGTGCTACCAATTAAAATTCTGATCTCTCCCTCATTCATTTTTCTAAAAAGTTCCGGCTTTTTATTTTGTGACCAATCATGAATGAATGATATCTTTTGAGAAGGAATATTAAAATCAGTAACCAATTTTTCTTTCAAAGCGTTATAAATATTAAATGCATTTGGCTTTGGAGTTCCGATATCACTAAATACAAGTTGAGTACCTTTCTGAACCTCGCTCTGTTTATATATTTGTGCGATCTTTCTTGCACACACATTCACCTTGTTGTCGGGATGATCAGAATAAACAAATGGATTAATAAGGCGCATGTCAGCAGCCATCTTCTTTGCGTAATTGGTTGCGATCAGCATCCTGCCCTTGTCTTCCTCCTTTGTCAACGGAGGTCTGCCAATTAAAACTGCATTTCCAGTCTTTGCAAATTCCATGAGTTTCTTTGTGAACTGTTTTTGCTCGGGAGTCGGGGGAATATTAATAAGTGTCTCATCTAATTCAGGCTTATCAAGGTGAATATGTCTAGCAGTCTTATAATCGGTAATTTCATTATAAAACAATGCAAGCTCAGGAACTTTAATAAAATGCCTGAACCTTTCTTTAGCCATAATTTCATTTGTAACAGAGAATTCAAAGTCAACTGTCTTTCTTGCAAAAACCGAAGCCCAAGCATCGAAATTTTCAATATGCTGCCTGCTCATTTCCCGGGGACGCAGATATTTAAATAGTAAATACATTTCTGTAAGACTGTTGGAAATTGGCGTGCCGGATAAGAACGTTACACATAAATCACTATCAAATTTTTCCTGTAAAGTCCTAACTGCAAACAACATATTCAGCGCCTTCTGACTTCCTTCAATATTTCCCAAACCCGCAACACGCTCATGTCTGGTAGTAAAGGTCAAATTTTTGAACTTGTGTGATTCATCAACAAATAAATGATCAATACCAAGATCTTTAAAATTGATTCCCGCATCTTTTTTTTCTTCAATAACCTTTAATATACTTTTGAGTTTTATATCCAGATTATTTTTCCTTATTTCAAGTCCTCTCAACATCCTTCTTGAAATATCACCGCCCATATTTTTTATTGTAACCAAATCCTTTTCTAAATTTCCTAACTCTGTCTCAAAAATTTCTTTCTGTATTTCTGGTGATTGCGGAATTTTCCCGAACTGGTCGTGGGTTAAAATGATACAATCCCAATTATTATTTTTTATCTGATGAAATAACCTTAACCTCCTTGCCGGAGTAAAATCGTTTTCGCCGGGAGCAAGAATTCTGGCCGCAGGGTAAGCTTTTCGGTAAGTCTCTGCTATCTGGTTAACATTTGATTTTAGAGCGAGGATCATTGGCTTTTCAATAATACCGAATCGCTTCATTTCATGAGAAGCAACCACCATAGTAAGCGTCTTACCTAACCCTACTTCATGATCAATTAAAGCTCCCCTGTTTTGAATAATCCTCCAGGCAGCATTTTTCTGCGAGCTGTATAAATCATTTATGCCTAATCTACTTTTATCTAAATCTGGAAATTGTAAATGGCTTCCATCATACTGTCGCAAAACATAACAATTGAAAGTGTTATTGTATAAATTTTCCAAATCCTTTTTCTCAGATGCTGGCAATTCTCTTAACCACTCATTAAACCTGTTTCTAATCGTTTCAATTTTTTGATGCGCCATTTGAATAGCATCATTATCAGGAACCCTGATTTTATTATCACCTAATTCGATTTCATAAGTATAGAAAGGAGAAGTATTTTCCAATGCATGCTCCAGCAACGAATGACCATAGGTTGTTCTACCGGTTTTTGTGGTAACTGCAAACTCCCTGTTCGTCTTTACATTGCTACTTTCTGTTTTTACCTTAAATGTGTCCAAGGCACGGAAATAATTCACTTCCGTATCTGTGTCAAACAAATCAGTGGCAAAATCATTATAATATTTTTGGGGTATCCACCTTTCACCTAGATTAAAATCCAATAACTCGAAGGATATTTTATCCGGTTGTACTGCCTTCAATGCTTCAACACTCCTTTGAAGGTACCTGTTAGCTGAATTAGCACCGGCTTTATTAAAAGCAATAGACAATTTTGAAACTACATCCCCACTTAAATATTGATCAGCAGTTTCCCATTTTTCATTTACAGGATTTAAATAAATATGCTCACCAAGTGATCGAATTGCCTCCTCCTGGGTCTTTCCGATGGCATTGCTAATAAATTCAATATCAACAAATCCCTGATCATTAAGGCTTCTGGCTAATGCTTGCAGCGGATCATCAGTTGCAAAAGGCTTGCGTTTTTCACCAATTGATTTGTTGAAAATATCCGCCTTCAAATATCGATCCCCTTCCTTCCTCTCAAGTGAAGCCAAAATCATAAAGCCGAAAGCTTCATCCTTTAAAATTTTATGCCGATTGTTTTTGGAATTTAAAACGCCATAATTTTTAATGAATCGATCATATTGCTCATTCAATTGATCGATTATATTTTTCCGATGTGCTTTATTGTCAACCTCATCTTTTGTTAACTGCAAATACTTATCTCTAAGCAAAACATATTCAGTATAAAAACCAGTATCCTTTTTATCATGAAGCGCCTGAATGAAAATAGCTTTATACGGGTCCCTTGCATCAAAAGAAACAAATCCGATTCGGTTTTCATGGACAATAAGTGTCCCATCCTTGTATAATGGATTCAGATTTTTAATTTCATTTACATCCTTTTTTTCCGAAGTTGAAATATGATAAGCAGGCTCTCCGACATTGTAAAATTGTTGGTCGTAATCCTGTAACTGAAGAGATAAGCTTTGGAGTTGATCTTGAATCTCAAAAACATTCAACCAATCAAATGAAAATTTAATTTCTGCGACATTTGATTGTATTCTGTATACATACTGATTCGTTGCCAGAGTCTTGGCGGCAAGAATTACAAAAGATTCGTGAGCAGGATATTCTTTCGATTTTACAACGTTAATGATATGTGCGGAAGTTTTCTTTACGTTAGCTTCGTCAAGTTTATTAATATACCTTCCTGACTGATTAATTTCAACCATTGGTGCCAGGTCAAATAAACCAAGTTGAGTAGAGGTATGCCTATTATTTTCAGGAATCGGCAAACAGGTTAAATGCTTTCTGCTCACCTTATCTGCTTCTTTTACTTTTATTTCAAAGTTCTCCTTATTA
>Ga0134125_10003982_pt1 | contig 16939 bp, 13 predicted proteins | sample KB31751_FD_96464 | JGI IMG/M metagenome (GOLD analysis project Ga0134125, IMG submission 96464) | Terrestrial soil microbial communities with excess Nitrogen fertilizer from Kellogg Biological Station, Michigan, USA - KB3-175-1 | ecosystem: Environmental > Terrestrial > Soil > Unclassified ...
CTCTGGCGTCTCGAAAGCCGCGGATTTCTGCGCGCCGAATGGGGACTTTCCGAAAACAACCGTAAGGCCAGGTTCTACGCGCTCACCGCTGAAGGCCGCCGCCGCCTTCGCGCCGAAGTCCGCATCTGGGAAGCTTACGCCACAGCCGTCGCGAAGGTGCTCAGCGCCACCCGCCCGCCATCTCCCCAGGAAATCGGATGAACGTGAATCCTCTCTGGCGCCGCTACGATCGTCTGCTGGGCTCTGACCCCATAGCGGATGCCAGAGACGAACTGCGCTTTCACCTCGAATCCCATATCGATGACCTCATCGCGCAGGGCCTCACTCCCGAAGCCGCCCGCAGGCGCGCCGAAAATCAGCTCGGCGACGTCCGCGCTCTCGAACAAATCAGCATCGCCATAGGAGCAAAAATGGAGCGCCGCAAACGCCTCGCCGACTACTGGAGAGATTCCCTGCAGGATGCCCGCTACGCCGTGCGTACGCTCGCCCGCGATCCCGGTTTTGCCGCGATCTCAATCCTTATTCTGGCCCTTGCGATCGGAGCCAACATCGCGGTCTTCAGCGTCGTCAATACGCTGCTTTTGCGGCCGCTTCCGTTTCCGGATGCGGATCAACTCACCTGGATTGCGCCACCTCCCGGCGATGGCCTTTCCGCCTCCACCTATTCCTCCGACGCCTACGAAGAATTCCGCGATCAGAGCCGCGCCTGGCAGGCCATAACCGGATATTTCGCGTTCGGCACGCCGGACGATACCCGCCTCACCGGCCTCGCCGTCCCGCAAGCCGCCACCAGCCTGATGGTGATCGGCAATTTCTTTCAGGTTCTTGGAGTGAAGCCCCTTCTGGGCAACCTGTTTAGCCCGGACGACAGCCGCACCGGCGCCCATCCCGTCACCTTGCTTGCCAATGCGTTTTGGAAGCGGCAGTTCAATGCCGACCCCTCCATCGTCGGCAAGGAAATAGATATGAATGGAAAGCCGGTCACCGTGATAGGCGTTCTGCCGGAGTCGTTCGATTTCGGCGCCGCTTTCGCTCCCGGTACGAAGGTGGACCTTTTCAAGCCCCTGAACCTCGATGAATCGCGCGACTGGGGCAACATCGTGACCCTGATCGGTCGCCTGAAGCCAGGTGTGACGCTGAAGCAGGCGTTCGATGACGCCGTGCGCGTCGCGCCCAACCTGTACTTCAGCATGAAATTTCCCGACACGCGTGGCCGATACAAAAACCGTCTGATTCCCGTGGCGCTCAAAGACTACATCACCGGCAAACTGCACCGCTCGCTCACTGCCCTTTGGTGCGCCGTGGGCGCAATCCTCCTCATTGCGGGCGTGAATCTTTCGAACCTGCTCCTCGCCCGCGGCGCCGCGCGCAGCCGGGAGTTCGCCGTGCGCGGCGCTCTCGGAGCCAGCCGTGGCCGCACCGCGCTGCAGCTTCTGGTCGAAAGCCTGGTGCTTTGCAGCGCGGGCACGCTCGCCGGACTCGCCATCGCCGCCATGCTGATCGCGTGGCTCTCCCATCAGGATTCTCTCGCGCTTCCTCTCCTCAGTTCCCTCCGTATTGACGGTCAAACACTCACATGGACCGTCCTCATCGCCGGCTTCACCACCGTCGTCTTCGGCCTGATTCCGCGCCTGCGAACCGCCGCCGGAAACCTGCAGGACTCTCTCAAAGACTCCAGCGCCGGCTCGGGCATCAGCCGCGGACAGGAACGCATTCGCGCCACACTGGTGGTCTCGGAAGTCGCGCTCGCCTGCATTCTGCTGGTCGGCGCAGGGCTGATGCTGCGCAGCTTCCAGAACGCTCTGCGCGTCGATCTCGGATTCGAACCCGACCAGGCGGCTTCCGTCAAAATTAACTACGACGATTCCGCGCCCTCCTGGGAGGCCAGTGCAGCCAGAAGAGGCATTGCCTTTCAGGAGATTCTCACCCGTGTCGCGGCGATCCCCGGCGTGAAGGCCGCGGGCATGGCTGACTATCTTCCGCTCGGTCCCAACCGGCAATGGGGCACTCCCGTTCCCCAGGGAAAGCAATTTCCGCCCGGCGTACTGCCGTCACCGCTCGTCTATGTCATCACTCCCGGCTTCATCCGCGCGATGGGGATCAGTCTCCGTGGTCGTGACTTCGACTGGACCGACACCATGAACAGCGAAAAGGTCGTCCTCATCAATAGCTCCGCGGCTCACATCTATTGGCCCGGTGAAGATGCAGTCGGCAGGATTCTCATGACCGGCAACAACGCCAATCACGTGATCGGTGTCGTGGATGACGTCCATGAACAGAACGTCGAAGGTTCGGCGGGCGCCCAGATTTATTATCCGTCCACTCAGCAGAGTCCGAACGGTATGCAGTTGGTGATCCGCACCGCACTGCCACCTGCATCGCTGGGCCATAGCGTGATTCAGGTCCTGAGAGAACTGAACCCCGGCCAGCCCGCCGCCGAGTTCCGGCCCATCCGGACACTGGTCGATCGCGCCCATTCCCCGCGCCGCTTCTTTACGATGCTCGTCGGGGCATTCGCCGCGCTGGGCCTGCTGCTGGCCGCGCTTGGAATCTACGGTGTGATCTCTTACTCAGTGGCTCGCAGGACCCAGGAGATCGGAGTGCGCATGGCGATCGGAGCCAGCGCCGCCCGCATCCGCCGCGACGTTCTCTTGAGGACGCTCCGCCTCGTAGCCGCTGGCATCGTACTGGGAACGGCAGCCTCCCTGGGCGCGGCGCGCCTCATCGCCTCCCTGCTCTTCGGCACCTCACCGTGGGATGCCACAACCTACGTGGCGATGGTCCTCGTGCTGCTTGCAGTGGCGCTACTGTCGAGCTATCTGCCCGCGCGCAGGGCCTCTGGCATAGAACCCATGTCCGCACTACGGGTTCAGTAAGGCGGAGAGATCTCGCCGAACCTCTGGTGGTTGGCGGGTTACTTCCCGGCCAGCCGTTCGATCTTCCCCAGCGTCTTCTGCACCGTCCCGGCAATCTTCTCTGTCCGGCCGCGCGATTCGAGCTTCCGGTCGTTCTTCACTTCTCCCAGCTTTTCCCGGGCCGCCCCGCGCTTCTGGTGGAACGTGCCTTCGGCCTGTTGACGATCGCTGTTGCGCATGATTGTCTCCCGTGCGAACCTATGCAAGCAAGAGACCACTTGGCCATGGCCCGAAACTGGAAAGCGTTCCTGCTCTCATTCGCGATTCTCGTCCCTCTCGGCTTCTACACGAAGCACTTTCAAAGCGCCGCGGCCCCCTGGATCAGGGCGTCGCTCGGCGGCGTGTTTTATGAAATCTTCTGGTGCCTGCTGGCAGGCCTCCTGTTGCCGCGAGCAAAGTCGCGCACCATCGCCGCATGGGTCCTCGGGGCCACTTGTGCGATCGAATTCCTGCAGCTCTGGCACCCGCCCGCCCTCGAAGCCGTACGCGCCACTTTCGTCGGAGCAACCATCCTCGGCTCCTCATTCGACTGGGGCGATTTTCCGTACTATTTCATCGGCAGCGCGCTCGGCTGGCTCTGGCTCTACCGAATCCGCCGAAGCTGAGCATTCACAAACTCCGAGCGCCGCACCGCGAATGGTTTGATCGGAACAATGTCTCCGCTGCCGAACTCCTGCAGACTATTGGTCTTCCCCGCCACCGCCCGGTCAAACCGATCCAGAATATCGGTTCGCGCGGCGCGGCCCTGCTCCGCAACAGCGGTCCGGATATAAGGCGCGAGCTCATCCACCTGCCCCGCCAAACGCTTCGGATCGAGCAGCGTCCGCGAGAATTCCGTCAGGTGCGCCACGTAGAGCTGACGGAACGCCGGCACTGTGAATATCCGTTCCAGGAACGGATTGCGTTTATACCAGCGCGGGAATATTGGCCGCTCTTCTCTCTGCCTCTGATTGAGATGCTGCGGAAACTGGCCGAACGTATGATCCAGGTCCCAGGGGATAAAAACCAGCTTGTTGGTTCGGGGATCGAGATAGGTGTAAAAATTCTGGCCGTTGTCCATCAGACTGTCGCCATCGGACAGCCAGACCGTGACCGCCATGAACCGCGCCATCTCATCCAGATCCACAAACTCTCCGAGCCGCCGCGCCAGTTCCGCATCCGAAGCCTTTGTGAAGAGATAGCAGAATTCCATGAGGCGCTTCTTGTCCGCGGCTACCGGCGTATCCTTTGGATCCAGCTCCTGCACGTAATCATTCCACTCACTCCCGCGATATTCGAAAAGCGCCCAGGAATCGCGATTGTACGGTTTGAGCAGCGTGCCGGCAGCGTTGCTGAAGTGCTCTTCGAGAAATTCCTTCTCCACTTCCTCGCTGAGCGAATAGAGCCCGAGATAGCGGTTCGTGAACTTCCCCTCAATCGTAAGGAACAGCCGCACGTAGCTCGTGCGCGGCGCGGGCACTCCGGCATCGCGATACAGCCGGTATCCGAGCGCCTCATTCATCCAGCTCGAATCGGTGATGTTATTCCGGAAATCGAGCGTGGAAATTTTCCCCAGCTTCTGCCCCTTCACGAACTCGTTGAGATGAACCTTGTAGGGAACTTTCTCCGTCCCGCTGACGCGCCCCCGTTCGTTCCCATCGCGCGCGTTCAGAAACGTACCATTGCCCTTGAATCGCACGCCCACGTCGTGAAACGTCACACCGCCGAAATCGAAACCCGCATGCCCCCACGGAAAATCGATACCCTGCGAAGCCAGATAACCGTTTCGGGTCGCTTTCCCCGGATGCGCCCGCCGTTCCGCCTGCAGGTCGACCTCCCTCGGCTGCATCGCCTTCCACTCATCCTGCGAGATCGTCAGATGCGCATCCCAGACCTTCGTGGTAACGAACAGATCCGACGCTTTGATGTGGGGAGACGCGGCCGGCGCCGCGAAACCGCACGGCACAAGAGCGAATAGAAGGACAATACGTCGCATGGCAGCGGACCTCTTTTGAGGCTATACGCGCGAACGTACGGTGAGGTTCACGAAAATCGCGTCCTACCAGACGGTGGCGGGAGTCGGCCGCAGATAAGGCGCAACCGGATCATTCGCCAGGCTTTTCAGCGCCAAAACCACAATTCCGGCGTTGATCTCTGCCCCTTCGCGGGTGGTGTGGACGCGCTTATCGGCGAACAGCGCCGTCACCGCCGCCTCGCCCATCGGGTCGTAGCGCTCGGCAATCCGTTCATAAAGATCGAGCAGCGGCGCGTTCTCTGCTTTCGCTACCGCGCGCGCCCAGTCCGCATGGCTATCCGTGAGCTGCTGGATCTTGCCGTTCTCCCAGATATTGCGCGGAATCAGCGTGCACACAACCGGCGTCGCGCCCTTGCTGCGCGCATCAGCGATATATTTCCGCAGGTACCAGCCCCACGTGTGCACGGTCGTGGTCCTGCCGTTCGCGGTGCGCTCCTCGGTCTCATCGCCAACCCCGTGCAGGGGCGCCGCCGGCCCGTTATCGTTATGGCCGAATTGCATGATCACCACATCGCCGGGCTTCAGCATCGCTATCACGTTGTCCCAATACTCCGCCGCCATGAACGACATCACACCCGTGCCGCCCACCGCCCGATTCACCAGATTCACCTTCGCCGGATCGAGATATGCCGCCAGCGGATCGCCCCATCCCCATTGCCCGTTGATACCATCGCCACGCCCGTTCCGCACCGTGGAGTCGCCGATCAGAAAGACCGAATGCAGCGCCGCATTCGCAGGATAGGGCAGATTCACCCACCGCAGCCACTCCGCGCGGTCCGAATGCGGAGGCGCTTTGTACGCCGCGATCGTCACAAAGTTCATCGGTGCGGTTTCAATCGCGTGCCCCGCCGCCGAAAAATTCCGGATGATCGCGTTCTCGCGCGTCGCCGTCAGCAGGGCAATCACCATCCGGGCATTCAGTTCGGCGCCCGCGTCATTGGTATGGGTGTGGTCTTTCGGATAGAGCGCCGACATCGCCGCCTCTCCCATCTGCTCGAACCGGTCGGCCGCGAAATTCGTGAAATCCACGAACGTCACGTTCTCATTCTTCGCCAGCTCACGCGTCCATTCGCCGTAATGGCCTGAACCGCGCTCCACATGCCCGTCTTTCCAGATATTGCGCACAGTGAGCGAAAACAAAACCGGAACCGCTCCCTTGGCCTTCGTGTCCGCGATCATCTTCCGCATGTACCAGCCGAAGGTGTGCACCGTCTCATGCTGCTTCGTGACCTGATTGTCGATGTCCTGGGTCTCCTCGCCCAGGCCGGGCAGCGACCCGCGCGCGATCTTCTCGCCGTTGATCTCGGCGCCGTCATTGTGGCCGAACTGGATGATCACGTAATCGTGCGGCTTCACGTCCGCCAGCAGCCTGTCCCACAGTCCTTCTGTGATGAATGTCCGGCTGCTGCGCCCGCCGCGCGCTTCGTTCACCACGTTCATCTTCGCCGTATCGAAGAATTGCGGAAATGGACGCCCCCAGCCGATTGCATCCGGCACGCCATCAGCCGCCGTGGAATCGCCTGCGATGAAAATGGAGGGCAGCGCGGGGTCGATGGCCGCCCTGGCGGTAGCCGCGCTCAGCGCCAGCATCAGGCGAACGAATACAAGACGAAAATTCATACCGGCCTCACTTCACGAACTTCTTCACACTCATACCGTTGACTTCGCCCACGTAAATCGCGCCCGTGGAATCAACCGCCACCGCGGTCGGATTGTGCAGCCCTTCAATGCGATCCAGAATCCTGCCGTCTTTCGTGCTCGCGATCAGCAGAACATTGTTATCCGTGCCATCCACGCAATAAATCAGCCCGCCTTTCACGAACAGCCCCCATGGTGTGCCGAAGTTCGTCCACTGCTCCAGAAATTTGCCGGACGTATCGAATACCTGAATCCGGTTGTTCGAACGGTCCGCCACATAGATCCGCCCGTCATCGCCAATCGCGATGCTGTGCGGCACGTTGAAGTGGCCGGGCTCCGTGCCCTTCCCGCCCCACCACGAGACAAACTTCCCCTCGGGCGAGAACTTCACAATGCGCGTATTCGGCCCCTCGCCATCCGCAAGGAAAATCTCTCCGCCGCGCGCCACCGCCACATCCGCTGTGCCGTTGAAGGCGTCCTGCGACGTGTTGTCACCGGTCACATCCTTCTTTCCGAGCGTCATCAGAGGCTTGCCCGCGGCATCGAATTCGAAAACCTGCTGATGCCCGCGGTCCGTCACCCACACATGCCCCGCCGGATCCACGCGGAGAAAATGCGGCGTTTTGAACATCCCGTCGCCCCAGCTTCGAAGGAGTTTGCCGTCGCGGTCGAACACCTCAATCGGCTTCGATTCGCTGCGCTGGAACACGTACACGTTGTCCTGCGCATCCACATCCACGCCGGTCACCGGTCCCCATTTGGACTGGCCCCAGTTCTCCACCAGATGATAATGCGTATCCGCCGCAAAGCTCCCGCTGGTCGCGGTCATCCACACTGTTGCAAGTAAAAAGAAAAAGCGCATACGAAGATCTGCCCGAATCACTTCAGTATAGGCAGATCTCCGGATGCGCGAAAGAACACCGGGCCGGGCTTAGAACCGCTTCAGATAAATGTTCCGCACCCAGTATTCACCGGTGCTCTCCACTTCAGGCCCCAGCCGGCCGGCAGCGCGGAAATAATTCGGATCGTTATCGATGAACAGCGTCACCAGATGGTCATTCATGAAGATGGACGTCGTGTGGCCCCGCGCAACAATCATGAACTGATTCCAGTCGCCCTTGTGGAACCACGAATCGAGCGTCGCTTTGTCGGCGATCGTGCCGAGGTCCTGCACGGGCTTGCCCGGTTCCGCCAGCAGCGCATGACCGGGACCCGAGATGATCCCGCGCCCGCCCTGCTCATAGAACATACCGGTGAAATTATTGTTGGCGTCGAAATCAGCCTGTGGACCATTCAGGTCCCACTTCGCCATTTCCGCGCGGCTCGGCGGCTGTCCCGGATTTGCGCACCCCGGAGCCCGTCCGCCGCCGCCACGCCCACTGCCACCGCGCCCGCCGCCCCCGGCAAACCCGGCTCCGCGTCCACCAGATGCCCCACGGCCCCCGCCGAATCCGCCTCGCGCCGCGCGCGGCGGAAACCGGAACGCCACATCGTCATTCGCCGTCAGATAGCTGCGGAATTGCATGCCGCCATTCACCTGCTCCGTACCCTTGAGCTCGTACTTCAGCGCGAAATCGCCCGCCTCGCCGTTGGTCCAGTAGATATACGTCGTGCCGGTCGGCTGCTCGCACGAAGGATGAATATAGAGCGAATCGTCTTTCACACTCCAGTACTTCGTGTTGCCGGCCCAGCCGTCCATCGTGGTGCCGTTGAAAATCTTCATCCAGCCTTCGTTGTCGTTGTAGTCGAACGCACGCGCGCCGCCCAATGCGCGCCCGCCGCCTCTGCCACCTGCCGCACCCGGCCCCGCCGCCGGCGGTTGCGACTGCGCGAAGTGCGCCGTCAGCAGAATCGCCGCCGTGCCCACCGCCGAAAAGAAAATCGTTCCCTTCAATTTCATCGCACGCTCCCTGAATGTCTCCCCCAAAAGCATACAGCGCAAATCGCCTTTAGCCAACCAAAATCTACGGAAAATCATTCAAAATATGTAAGTTAGCCGAGAGTTGGTTCAGCCATTGGCATTGCGAGCGCCCGTCGCGCGATTTACAATCCATCCATGAAACTCCTGCCGGTCCTCGCCCTCGCCGCCGTCCTCGCTCAAGCCCAGCAGTTTGACGTGCTCATCACCAACGCCCACATCGTCGATGGCACCGGCAATCCCCCTGGATCGGCGACATCGGCATTCGCGGCGACCACATCGCCGCCCTGGGCCGCCTGACCGGCCAGCCCGCGGCCCGCACCATCGACGCCCGCGGGCTGATCGCCTCGCCCGGCTTCATCGACATCCACAATCATTCCGACTACGCACTGCTCACCGATGGCGACGCCCAGAGCATGATCCGCCAGGGCGTGACCACCATGATTCTCGGCGAGGGCGGTTCCGCGGCGCCCGTCGGCGGCAGGCAGGAAGACGCCGCGAAGTACACCTGGAAAGATTTCGATGGCTACTTCGCCGCGCTTCACAAGAACGGCATCTCGACCAACATCGGCAGCTACGTCGGCTCCAGCCAGATCTGGACCTACGTGCACGGCCCCAACGCCGGTCCGCCCAGCTCCGCTGAACTCGCCGAAATGCAGGATCTCGTCCGCCAGGCGATGCGCCAGGGCGCGCTCGGTGTCGCCAGTTCTCTCAGCGGACCGCCCGGCTCCTGGATCGATACCGATACCCTCATCGCCATGTGCAAAGCCGCCTCCGAATTCGGCGGACTCTATGCCACGCACATGCGCACTGAAGGAATCGGCGTTTTCGAATCCGTCGCCGAAGCGCTCCGCATCGGACGCGAAGCGAACGTGCCGGTCGATATTATCCACATCAAACTTGCCGACCACACGCTCTGGGGCAAAATGCCCGAGCTGATCGGCGTCGTTGCGCAGGCCCGCGCCAACGGACAGCAGGTGACCGCGAACGTCTATCCCTACCGCGCCGGACAGAACGATCTCGCCACCATCATTCCGCCATGGGCGCACGAAGGCGGCACGGAGAAGATGATCGCCCGCCTCAAAGATCCTTCGCTGCGGCCCCGCCTCGAAAACGAAATCCTGCACGGCATTCCCGGCTCCGGCTGGTATGACCACTACACCGCGACCGGCGACTGGGAAGGCATGCTGCTCGTCACCCTGCACAATCCCGCGTTCAAAAAATACGAAGGCAAGCGCATGAACGAAGTCATTCGCGAGATGGGCCTCAACCCGATCGACGCGCTTTTCAAACTGGTGGAAGAAAACGGCGGCACCGTCCCCACCATCTATTTCCACCACGACGAGAACGACATGCGCGAAGCTCTGAAGACGCCCTTCGTCTCCATCGGCTCCGATGGCATCGCGCTCAACACCGAAGGTCCGCTTTCACAGGGCAAGCCGCATCCGCGCTCCTACGGCACTTTCGCCCGCGTGCTCGGCCGCTACGTGCGCGATGAGCATGTCATCACGATGGAGGAAGCCATCCGCAAAATGACCTCCGCCAACGCCACGAAGATTCACGTCTACGATCGCGGCCTGCTTCGCCCCGGCATGTGGGCCGACGTCACCGTCTTCGATCCCGCCACCATCATCGACAACGCGACCTACACCGACCCCCACCAGTACGCGACCGGCGTCCAATACGTCTTCGTGAACGGCAAAGCCGTGATCGATGGCGGCAACCACACCCATGCGCGCCCCGGCATGGTCCTCTTCGGACCCGGCCGCGTCAGTACTTCGACGCAATGAGTTCCGGCAGCGCGGCCACGCTTGCAATGATGTCCGTGTGCGGTTCCGGCTCGAGCCGCTCCCGTTTCGACGCGCCCGACAACACGCCGACCACGGCCCGCGCCCCCGCATTCGTGCCGGCCTGCAGATCGAGCGGCGTATCCCCGACCGCCATCACGCCCGCCACGCTCGTCACCTTCGCCGCTTCCATTGCCCGAAAAACCATGTAAGGGGCCGGGCGCCCCTCGCTCACGTCATCCCCCGTGACAACCGTCGCGAAGTATTTCTCCCACCCGAGTCGATGGAAAATCGACGTGGCAATCTCCCGCCCAAACCCGGTCGACGCCGCCAGCAGAATGCCCTCGGCGCGCAACTTCTGAAATGCCGCTTCCGCGCCCTCAATCGGCGGAACCGCGCGATAGGCCTCAATGGTACGCGCATTGAAATCCGCGTAGATCGCGGCCGCCAGCGCATCCAGCGCGGCACCCTTCGCTTTCGAGCGCTCCGCCGCGAACCGCCGTACCACTTCCCGTTTCGACGCTCCGCGCACCTTCGCGATCTCCTCCGGCGTGATCGTAATCCCGCGCTTCGCGAATGCGCCCTGAAACGCTTCCGGCACATCGCCGCGATCCTGAATGATCGTGCCGCCAACATCGAACACGACCAGCCGGATCTTCGACGCCGCGCGCAGCATCGGAGCCAAAGCCCCAGCCCACGCCACCAGCCCCAACGATTGCCGTCGCGTCATCATTTCGCCGCCGTCACACCGGTCACCTGCCGGATCATCCCATCGCTCTTGCTCATGATGTAGAGATCGCCCTCCGCATCTTCCCAGAAATGAATATCGGACCGCCCGCCATTCGGGACCTTCGCAAATCCCGGTAATCCCTTCGCCGTCCCGCCGCGCGCATGATAAGCCGATTCCGTGATGGGCGCCATCGAGCTGTACACTTCGCCTGCGGTCGCTCCCGGCTTCGCCCACTGGATCTTCATCGGATGAATCTCCGCCATCGTACCCGGCTTCCCGTCATCCGCCGCCAGCATTTCTTTGAAATCCGCCCACCACACATTGCCGGTCGAAAGATCGCCAAAAATGTACTTCCCGCGCAGCGCCGGGAACGCCTTCCCGTGATACACGTACCCGCTCGACATCGCATCCCCGCCGCCAGCCTCATGGGGGTACTCAATCACCGGATAAGCAGGCGTCACCGTCCCATTCGTCTCGGTCGCATTCAGCATCACCGGAATCCTGTCGTCCGCCGGCAGTTCCGTAGTCTTATTACTCAGCTCGAGCGCCTGATTGCCTTCGCGCCGCGAATACCCGTAGTTCGCGCCCTTATGAATGAAATCCACCGTCTCCCAGGTATTCAGCCCGATCACGTCCGCAATCAAATGATTGTCTCTTGGATTCGCTGGATCCACATCCCACGTCAGCCGCGCCGGATTGCGCAGCCCGTACGCCCAGATCTCGCCGCGCACTCCCGCCTTCTGCATCGCGGCCGAAACGAACGGATTGTCGTTCGGAATCCGGTACCGCCCATTCTGACTGACCGTACTCGAATCCTTGCGGTAATTCAGATCGGGAATGATGCGCAGAATCTTGCCCGGAATGAGATCCAGCCGCTGCGGGATGGACCGCGTCTCCGGATCCTTTCGCTCGCCCGACCCGCCGTCGCCGCACGCGATATACATCACGCGCCAATCCGCATCGCCGGGCTTCGCCGTAGGGTTGAAAATCATATCGCCCATCGGATGTATCTGGCTGGTCAAACGCACCCGCAGGATCTCGCGCGCCGTCCCCTCGAAAACCTCATCCGCGATATTCGTATCCGTCCATTCGATCAGGACGGCCTCACGCGTGGTCGTGCCCGGCGGCAAAATCGCGGGCGTCGTCTCATAGCCATCCAGCTTGAGCCCCGGGAAACTCTTCCCATCCGGCATCTCCGATCCGGGCGCCGCCGGATCCTCCAGATGGATCGTATAGAACTTCCCGTTATGCGCGTAATCCGGATCGAACGTGAAACAGATGAATCCGTTCGCAAACCCCGCCTCGGTCGGCAGCCGCCCGAACAAGCCGGGCTGCCCGTTGCGCCCATTGAAATTCAGATACGTTGTGAGCTTCCCGCTCTGCTTATCCAGAATGTAAAGCGGCCCATTGAGATCGTTCACGAAAAATCGCTTCTTCCCGTTCGCCCCCGGCTCCTCCCGCATGAAATTCACGCGCGCCAGCAACCCCATGACCTGCCCCGTCCCATCGACCTTTCCCGTCATCGGCATCGTCACATAGTCGCGGATATCGAGCGTCAGTTCCGGCCCGGCCGCCGCATTCGCAACGGCGCACGCCATCAGGGAGAAGGCCGCTCCGGCCACAAGGGAAACACGCATGTGGGAATTGTACTCCCGGACGTGTAGAATGACCCACTGGAACCCTCATGTTGATCCGCCGCGCAATCTCGTCTTTCTCACTGGCATTCCTGCTGGTCACGGCCGCCGCCGCGCAAACTCCGCCCGGCCAGAACTGCACACCTCTCACCCAGGAACATGCCGACGCCAGCGCGGGAACCCCCAACATCAATCACGACGGCACTCCGCTCCCCGGCATCCCCGCCCCCGACATTTCGCGCGGCTTCAACGGCATTCCGCGCTCCGCCCAGCCGCCGCTGACGGCATCCCAGAAACGCATCTGGGAATGCACCTACCACCTCACCGAAGCGAACGCCGACATGCCCTACACGCTTTTCATCCCCACTACCTGGGATGCAAAAAAGCCCTCACCGCTGATCGTCGATCTTCACGGCCTCAACATCACACCCCTCCAGCAAATCCTTTTCGACGGCACCACCGACTTCGCCGAACGCTTCGGCTTCATCTTGCTTGCCCCGATGGGCTACAGTGTCACCGGCGGCTGGGGCGGCCGCAACGGCCAGCCCGTCGCCAACACACAACACACCACCAGCGAGCTTTCTGAGATTGACGCCATGTCCGCCCTGAAACTCATGCGCGAAAAATTCAACATCGATAGCGACCGCATCTTCCTCATGGGCCACTCCCTCGGCGGCTGGGGAACTTACTATCTCGGTCAGAAGTACAACGACATCTGGGCCGGCATCGCCCCCATCTCCGGCGCGTTCGGCATCCCCGAGGGCACTGCCGAACGTTACAAATCCATCCCGACCCTGATCATGCACGGCGCGAAGGATTCCATCGTGTCCGTGAATACGTCGCGCCGGTCGGTGCTGGCCCTCCAAACCGTGGGCGCCCCGCACATCTATCTCGAATTCCCCGGTCTCGATCACGAATTCTGGATTCGCCGCGGCGCTGATCACATGGAACGCGTCTTCCTTTTCTTCAGCATGCTGTCCAAAAAGACAAATCCCGGCTTCATCACGCCGGAGATGGCGCCCCCGCCCGCCCCCAGAGGCAGATAATGTTTCACATGCGCAGTCTGATCGTTCCCCTGCTGATCGCCGCCTCCGCGCTCTACGGCGCCGAGCCGAAATGGATTCACGCCACCTCCCCCCATTTCGATCTCTACACGAATGAAAGCGATGGCGCGGCTAAATCCGCCCTCCAGCACTTCGAAGCCGTTCGCGCCTACTTCCTCGCTTCCACGCATTCGAAAGATCCCGGCGGTCAATCGGTCCGCATCGTCGCGTTCCATTCCATGGGCGACTACTCGAAGGTCCGGCCCGCGGAGTTCGGCGACGCGAAAGCCTTTTCCTCGCCAGGCCAGCCTGCCACGATCGTCGCCGTCGGTCTGAAGCCGGAAGACTACCAGCACATCTTCCGGGAGTACGCGCAACTGGTCTTTGACGAATACTCTCCCTCGCTCCCCTATTGGCTCCGCGCCGGCTTTGCCGAGCTCTACTCCACACTGAAACCCGGTGACGGTTCGATCAAGCTCGGCGTCCAGCCTTCGCGCGATTATCATTCGAGCGGTATCGGCAACACCGACCTCACCATGATGTTCGCGCTCGACCGCGCTTCATTGCTCGCATCGCGTCGCAAGGAAGGTACGGACTTCTATACCGATGCCCCGGCCAGCTCCGCCGTCCTCGGCGCAACCAACGCCGCCCAGACCACCGCCCTCCAGCACTCCCAAAGCGCGATGTCGCAGGATTACGAAGGCGCCCTCTGGATGCTCACCCACATGATCATGTTTCAGCAGGATTACCGCCCGAAATTCGGCGAATTCGTCGCCACCCTCGGGCGCGGCGCCCCCACCGCCAACGGTTTCCGCGACGTCTACGGCCGCTCCCTCAGCCAGGTTTCGGACGATCTCAAAATCTACGCAAAACTGCCCAGTCTCAACGCCGCTCAACTACCGTTTAAATACGATAAGCCGCCCAACCCCCAAATCACTCCGGCGTCTCAACAGGACGTCGAGAACATTCTGAAAAAGTAAATTGGCGGGCGGACCTCCATTACTATTTGCGAGGGATCAGCGTCACCTTCCTCGTCGCAAACGCATCATTCGGCTTCAATCCCGAAAACACCAGCGTCATAGTCAACCCATCCTTCGAAATCCACTTCGAAGGAAGCCGGTAACCATGCGTCTCCGCGACATCCCACTCCCGATGCATCACCGTAGTCCACGGGCCCCACGGCTCCGGCGCATCGAACAACCCCCATCCACCCGCCCGCAATTCGCCGGATAAGAAAACACCGGCCTCCGCCCAAAACTCCCACGCACCCCGATTCCGAATCCGATCCTTCCGTACCCGCGCCGATGATCTTACTCGGCTTCGGCAATCTCGCGCCGCGCTCGAACCGCCACTTCGATCTCGACCCGTTCCGTTACTACCCGATCGTTTCTCTCCCCTTCAGCTACAAATTCTGATACCGCCTTTGGGGGGCGGGCCTCCGGTCGCCCCTCCGCATTGATGCAGCCCTCAAACCGTAACCGTAACCCGCATAAACGCCGCGGGAATTAACGTCCCCGCCTCGCTCTTGTTATGAGCATTTGCCAGTTCCACCAGTTGCGCATGCAGTTCACGCTCCCGTCCATTCCTGCGCGCCGCTTCCACGGCTTTCATCGTCGGCGCATAGTAGCCTTCGAATAATTCAATGAACTGCTCCGGCGTCTTTTCCGGATGCGCGAAGTAGTAGGTATCCCGCGTCATCTGGATTCTGCCCGCGGGAATCCCCGCCTGGCCAAAGCGCGCCACAATGTCGCTTTCCACTCCCCACAGCATGGGACTGATGAAACCTTCGGGCGGCGGCGGAGTAAATGCCGAGGTCACCTTCAATAGCTGCGACACGAAAGTCGGATCGTTCGGAATCCAGTTCCCCATCACCACTCGGCCGCCGGGCTTTGTAACCCGCACCATCTCACGCGCCACATCGAACGGCCGCGGCCCGAACATCGCGCCAAAGATCGAAATCGAAAGATCGAACGAACGGTCCGGGATCCCCTCCAGATTGCACGCGTCCCCCTCCTGAAATCGCAGCCGCGTCAGCCCCGCCTGCGCCGCCCGGCGATTCCCCGCCGCCACCATGTGCGGCGCAATGTCGATTCCCGTCACATCCGCCCCCAACCGCGCGAGCGGCAGCGCGGTCGTGCCGTCTCCGCACCCCAGATCCAGAACCCGGTATTCCGGTCTGATGCCGAGTGATTCCACAATCGCCTCCCCGGACTGCCGCATGAACGCGGCAATCTCGCTGAAGTCGCCCGTCTCCCACAACGCTTTATTTGGATTCGATGCCACCGTTGGACTCATAGGATCTCCTTGTCTGGAAGCCTCCAGGAATACAATTGTGCTGGAGGCACGCCGTCGAGTCCATGTCCGAACGTCTCCGGAACTTGCCCGAAACGCCCGAAGACGTAAATGCCTTTGCGCAACGGCCGCCGGATTTTGCGGAGCATCGCCTGAATGGATGCGATTTCTGAAATTCTGAGCGGCGTCCGGATGACCGGCGCCGTCTTCTTCACGGCGGAGTTCTCCGCTCCGTGGGGCTACTCCGCGCCGCCATCCCACAAAATGACGGACACGCTCGCCCCCGGCGCCGAGCACCTCGTCATTTACCATCTCCTGATCGACGGCGATGTGCTCGTGGAAATGCCGGATGGCCAGACCATGCCGCTCCACCCCGGCGACGTCGTCATCCTCCCCCATGGCGACGCTCACACTATGAGCAGCGGTCAGGACGTCAGGCGGCCGTTTCCGGATTACGGCATCAACAGCCGCATCCGCGCGCGCAATCTGCGACCTCTGCAGGCTGGCGGCGGAGGCGCCGTTTCACGCCTCGCCTGCGGGTACCTGAGCTGCGACCCCAACCTCTGCCGCCCCATCCTGAGCAGCCTTCCTCCCGTTCTCAAGGTCAATATCCGCACCGACCGCTCCGGCAACTGGCTCGAAAGCTCCATTCTTCATCTGGTGGAGGAGGCCGCATCCGGCCAGGTGGGCAGCGAGGCCATGCTGGCGAAACTCTCCGAAGCGCTTTTCGTCGATACGCTCCGCCGTTATGTCAGCGGCCTGTCGGATCGCCAGACAGGCTGGCTCGCCGGAACTCGCGATCCCGTTGTCGGCAAAAGCCTCGCCCTGCTCCACAATCGCGTCGCTCATCCGTGGACGATCGCCGGTCTCGCGAGCGAAGTCGGCATCTCCCGCTCCGCGCTCGTGGAACGTTTCACCCGGTACCTGTCGGAGCCGCCGATGACCTACCTGACGCGATGGCGGCTCCA
>Ga0134125_10003983_pt1 | contig 16938 bp, 16 predicted proteins | sample KB31751_FD_96464 | JGI IMG/M metagenome (GOLD analysis project Ga0134125, IMG submission 96464) | Terrestrial soil microbial communities with excess Nitrogen fertilizer from Kellogg Biological Station, Michigan, USA - KB3-175-1 | ecosystem: Environmental > Terrestrial > Soil > Unclassified ...
AAGGCGGCGTAACATGGGCGGCGCAGCACCTACACCAACAGGAAAAGGCGGCAAAAAGCCGCTGGACGCCCAGCTCAACCTGGTGCCGTTCATCGACCTGTTGTCGTGCTGCATCTCGTTCCTGCTGATCACCGCCGTGTGGACGCAGCTGGCCCGCATGGACGTGCAGCAGAAGGGGCAGAGCTCCGCTGGTGCCTCCGACGAGAAGCCGCCGGAGAACGTCGTGCAGCTGACCTTGTTCATCGACAAGGACGGCTACACCTTCGCGAAGTCGACGGGCGAGAATACTCCGATCCCGAAGAAGGGTGACGACTATGACTACGTCAAGCTCGCCGACATTCTGAAGGACGCGAAGACGGCGTATCCGGATAAGAACGACATTCAGGTCAAGTCGGACGACGATGTCGTCTACAACAACATCATCAAGACGATGGACGTGGTCTTGTCGAACAAGTTCCCGGATGTGAGCTTGGGCGACAAGGGAGCGGCGATGTAGCCATGAGCGTCGACAACTTTCACAAACCGAAGTTGATGAGTCCTCCGGGGCCGCGGCTCCGGAAGTTCATCCCGCTCAAGTTCGTCCGCGGTGGTGCGCACGGCAAGAAGTCGATCTACGCCGAGCTCAACATCACGTCGATGGTCGACATGCTGATGATCCTCACCGTCTTCTTGCTCATGACGTTCTCCGCGTCGGGCGAGCTCTTGTCGGTGCAGAAGAACATCGTCCTGCCCGAGGCGCAGAACTTCCGCGATCTCGAGCAGGCGCCGATCATCGCCGTGTCGAAGGACTCGGTCACGCTCAACGGCACGATGGTGGCCGACGCGACCGTGCTCAATCAGGACAACACGGCTGATTGGAAGATCGTCGAGCTGTTCGACACGATGGTGACCCTGAAGAACAACTACAAGCTCCTCCACCCGTCGGACGAGTGGAAGGGCATGGTCATCGTCCAGGCGGACAAGGGCGTCGATTTCAAGGTCATCAAGAAGGTCATGTACTCGTGCGCGATGGCGGGGTATCAGAACGTGAACTTCGCCGTGCAGCAGAAGGCCAAGGGCGGCGGTTAGACGCCCGTTTCGAAGTGGGACGACGGTTCCTCGTTTACCGTCGGTAATTGTTTCCAAAAAGGCGCCGGAGGGGATATCCTTTCGGCGCCTTTCTCTTTTTCCGCCCAATTCGCCGGAGGGGCTGATGCGGCACGTACTCGTTTTCGCGCTCGGCATTTCGCTCGCCACTGTCGTAAGCGGATGCGTGAGTGATCCGCGCGATCCGCAAACCTGGATCAAGAAGCTCGACTCGCCGGTGGACCAGAAGGACGCCGTGCGCGAGCTGGTGCGCTTGAAGGACCCGGTGGCGGTCGATCCGCTGATCGCGTTCTACAAGAAGAACCACGACCCGGAAGTGCTCAAGGCGATCGCCACGTTCAAGGACAAGCGGCAGATCCCCGTCATGATCGACTCGCTCGAGTACACCGACGAGTCGTATGACAACGCGGCGACGGCGGCGGCGGCGCTCGGCGACACGCCCGATCCGTCGGCGGTCGATCCGCTGATCAAGGCGCTGGAGAAGCCGCTGTCGATCAAGACGCGCGCGAACATCGTCAAGCAGTCGGCGATGGAGTCGCTCGCCAAGATCCACGACAAGCGCGCGGTGCCGGCGATCGCCAAGATCCTGGAGACGCCGGCCGACGATCAGGACTTCTTCCTGAACAGCGTGGCGGCGATCGCGCTCGGCAACCTCGGCGATGCGGCGGCGGTGCCGGCGCTCGTCCGCGGTCTGTTCATGGTCGGCCGCGGCGCAACGATCTACAACCAGTGCCGCGTTTCGCTGCTGCAGATCGGCAAGGCGTCGGCGCAGCCGCTCATCGACGCGCACCAGCACAAGGACCAGAAGCTCGAGGCCGACGCCAAGAAGTACGAGTTCCGTCCCGGCGTCATCGAGCAGAAGACGTCGCTCGTGCTCGGCGATCTGCGCGCCAAGGAGGCGGTGCCGGTGATGGTGGCCGAGCTCAAGAAGCCGCAGAAGGGCGACAACCACCTGGGCGCGCTCATCTGTCTGGGCATGATCGGCGATCCGTCGACGACGAAGGATCTGACGGGCGTGCTCACCGACGCCAAGCGCGACTACAAGGTGCGCATCTCGGCGGCCGAGGCGCTCAACCTGGCGGGCGATCCGTCGGCGCTGCCGACGCTCTTGCAGGTCGCCAAGACGGGCGACGTCGTCAAGGACAAGGAGAAGTATCCCGACGTGCGGCTGGCGGCGGCGATGAGCTACGCGCGCCTCGGCGGCGCGGCCGAAGCGGCGGCGTTCGCGCCGGTGGCGGCGGCCGAGAAGGCGGCGCCCGAGGAGTTCAAGGAAGACGCGGCGCGCCTCGAGGTGGCCAAGAAGTGCGGCAAGGATCTGACCTGCTACGGCACGACGCTCGCGACGGACGCGAGCCTGCCGCATCAGGAGAAGGCGGCGTTCATGCTGTCGCGCATGGGCAAGCCGGCGCTCGGGCCGCTCGTGAAGAAGCTGTCGACGCGCGAGCCGATCGTGCGCCAGGCGGTCCTCTTCGCCATCGGCAAGATCGGCGACAAGACGTCGACCGACGCGATCAAGGGGCTCGAGGCGCAGATCGAGATTGATCGCACCAAGCCGCCGATGCGCGCGCTCGTCGAGGAGATGCGCGCCACGCTGGCGATGATCAGCAACCACTAGTCCTCCGCATCTCGTAGTAGGCTCCCACCGAACATGACGATCGAAGATCTGGGACGGGCCGCGGCGCTGTGGGTGGCGTTCGTCGGCGGGCTGTTCGTGCTCCGCAAGGTCGTGCCCGGCAAGGTGCACCAGGGGCAGCTGCTCAAGGACGGCACGCGCAAGAGCTACAAGCTGAACGCGTTCGTCATCTTGCTGTTGGTGTGCGCGTTCCTCGGCGCCGGCCAGGCGACGCACCTGTTCTCGCTGTCGACGGTGCACCGGCTGTTCTGGCCGCTGCTCGTGGTCGGCAACGTGTTCGCGGTGCTGGAGACGCTGTGGCTGTTCGCGGTCGGACGGCGCGCGCGGAGGGCGCGCGGGGCCGAGTTGAAGAGCGTGGCGCACGACCTCTGGTTCGGTGCCGAGCTGAATCCCGATCTGTGGGGCGTGGACTTGAAGATGTTCGCCTACGTCCCGTCGCTGATCGGGCTGCTCGTCTTGAACCTCTCGTTCGCGGTGGTGCAGTGGGAGGAGCTCGGGCACCTGACCACGCGGATGATGCTGTACGAGACGTTCTTCACGATCTACGTGTTCAACTACTTTCAGTTCGAGTACGGGATGCTGCACACGTGGGACGTGATCGCCGAGAACTTCGGCTTCATGCTCGTGTGGGGCGACGCGCCGTTCGTGCCGTTCTTCTATTCGATCGGCGGCTGGTTCGTGCTGCGCAACCCGAACCCGATGGCGGCGTGGGAGGCGGTGGCGTTGTGCACGTTGTTCGCCGTGGGGCTGTGGGTGTTTCGCGGGACGAACCAGCAGAAGCACGACTACAAGGAGAATCCGACGGCGCCGATCTGGGGCAAGACGCCCGAGACCGTCGGTGGGAAGCTGCTCGTGTCGGGCTTCTGGGGGATCGGGCGCAAGCTCAATTACACCGGCGAGCTGATGGTCTACTTCTCGTGGACGCTGTGCAGCGGCGCCGAGTCGATCGTGCCGTACGTGCTGCCGCTGTGGCTGGTGTGCCTGTTCTCGCACCGCGCGTGGCGTGACGATCAGCGCTGCCGCGCCAAGTACGGCGCGCTGTGGGACGAGTACTGCCGGCGCGCGCGCTTTCGCATGATCCCGTTCGTGTATTAGTGAGCGAGCGTAGCGAGCGCAGTAGATCGGCGTTTTCGCGTGGCCCGTGGCGCCGCGCTCTTCGTGAGCGTAGCTCATGAAGTTGCTGACGCTCGGTGATTACCGACGGGCGGCGCGCGCGAAGCTGACGCCGATGGCGTGGCGCTATTTTCGCGCCGGGGCGGATGCGGAGGTCACGCTGCGCGACAACGTGCGCGCGTGGCGGCGCTGGCAGATCTTGCCGCGCGTGCTCGTCGACGTGAGCCGCATCGACGTGGCGACCACGGTGCTGGGCGAGCCGTCGTCGATGCCGGTGATGGTCGCGCCGACGGCCTATCACCGGCTGGCGCATCCCGAGGGCGAGCGCGCGACCATGCGCGCGGCGGCGGCGGCCGGCGTGGTGGCCTGTGCGGCGACGCTGGCCACGACTTCGCTCGAGGAGTGCGCACAGGCGGGGGCCAGGTGGTTCCAGCTCTACGTGCACCGCGACCTGGGGCTGACGCGCGAGATCGTGCGGCGGGTCGAGGCGGCGGGATATCGGGCGCTGGCGGTGACGGTGGATACGCCGGTGTTGGGGCGGCGGCTCGGCGACGAGCGCCTCGGCTTCGCGCTGCCGCCGGAGCTCGACATGCCCAACCTCATGGCGGGGCTGCCGGCGACGGTGGATCGCGCCTCGGCGCTGGCGAAGTATTTCGCGGAGCGGCACGCGGCGTTCTTCTCGTGGAAGGACCTGGAGGCGCTGCAACGGTCGACGCGCATCCCCATCGTGTTGAAGGGCGTGATGCGCGCCGACGACGCGGCCCGCGCCGTCGACCACGGCGTGGCGGCGCTGGTGGTGTCGAACCACGGCGGGCGGCAGCTCGACGGCGTGCCGGCGACGATCGACGCGCTCGAGGCGGTGGTCGCGGCCGTAGCGGGGCGCTGCGAGGTGTTCGTCGACGGCGGCGTGCGCTGGGGGACGGACGTCGTGCGCGCGCTGGCGCTGGGCGCGCGCGCGGTGCTGCTCGGGCGGCCGATCTTGTGGGGGCTCGCCGTCGACGGGGAGGCCGGCGTGCGCGCCGTGCTCGAGCTGATGCGCAGCGAGCTTTTGCGCGCCATGGCGCTGGCGGGCGCGCGAAATGTTCGCGAAATCGATCGCGATCTCGTGCGCCCCCGCGAGACGATGCTACGATAGCGCCGCTTGACGGTCTCGCGCTGCCAGAGCTGCCGCCTCCTCGTCGACGTCGCGCCGTCGTCGACGATGCGCTGCGCGGCCTGCGGCGGGCCGCTCGAGCACGCGGGCGCGCCGGCGACGATCTGGGACGACGACGATCCGACCGTGCGCAAGCCGATCTCGTACGCCGACGACGTGGCGCGGCACGCGCGCCGCGGGCACTGATCGGCTAGGACGCCGCGCCCGACGCGGCGATCATCTTCGCGCAGCGATAGCCGATGAGCATGCTCGGCGCGTTCAGCGCCGAGACCGGCGTGACCGGAATCGCCGACGCGTCGGCGACGCGCACGCCGCGGACGCCGCGCACGCGCAGCTGCGTATCGACCGCGTCGGCCTCGCCGGCGCCCATCGCGCAGGTGCCGGCGAAGTGGTAGGTCGTGATCGTGTTCTTGCGGACGTAGCGCGCGATCGACTCGTCCGAGCGCGTGCGCTTGCCGGGGAGCAGCTCGCGCGCGCCCCACTCCTTGAGGCCGGCGGAGCCGCCGATCTGACGCGCGATGCGCACGCCGCGCACCATCGTCTCCAGATCCTCGGCGTCCGCATAGTAGGCGGGATCGATCAACGCCGGCCTCGCCGCGTCCGCCGACGCCAGCCGCAACGTCCCGCGGCTCTTGGGCTTGCCGAGGATGAGGATGATGCCGAACAGCCGATCGGTGAAGCGCTGCACCGCGGGGATCTGGAACGCGAGCCCGACGAGCGAGCGCACGAGGTCGCGCGAGCCCGGCCCGTAGAACGGCGCGGGCACCACCATCGGCGGGAGCATGCGCTGCACCATCTGCTTCATCGCCGACGGCGCCGGCCAGTAGACGTAGCAGGTGTCGCTCTGATCCTTGGGCAGCGCCGTCTCCGCGTTGGTGCGGTAGAAGCTGTAGAGCTGCGGAAAGCGGCAGTCGATCTCGCGGTCGGCGCGATAGAACACCGGCACGTTCGGGTGATCGTGCAGGCCGGTGCCGATCGACGGCCGATCGGCGACGACGTCGATGCCGAGCGCGCGCAGGTGATCGGCGGGACCGACGCCCGACAAGAGGAGCAGCTTCGGCGACTCGAGCGCTCCGGCGCTGAGGACGACCTCGCGCCTCACCTCGACGGTGGCCAGCGCGCCCGCGCGCTCGTACTCGACCCCGACGACGCGCTTGTCGGCGTCGAAGCGCAGCCGATGCGCGCGCGCGCCGGTCAGGATGTCGAGGTTCGGCTGCGCGCCGGCGTCCTTGATGAACGAGACGTAGGAGCTGCGCCGGTCTTCGCCCTCGTACGACATCCACTCGTAGCCGATGACGTTCGACAGGTTGCCGTCGTTGAGATCTTCTTTGCGCACAAAGCCGTTGGCCGTCGCCGCCGAGATACAGGCCTCGGTCCACGCGGTCGCGGGGCGCCGGTTGGGGCGCAACACCTTCTCGAGCGCGACGAAGTCGTCCTGCACGTCGTCCCAGCGCCAGCCTTCGGGCCATTCGGCGTAATCGACGCGCGCGCCGCGCGTGTAGACCATGCCGTTGACCGAGCCGGAGCCGCCCATGACCGTGCCGGTGCCGGCGAAGACGCGCTGCCGGGCCGCGCCTTTTTGCCGCACCGTGAAGCGCTCGCCCATGACCGCGTCGTTGATGAACGCGTCCTTGTAGCCGGAGGCGATCAGCGTCTCGGGGTGCTCCTCGGCGCGCGGCCCACCCTCGAGGACGAGCACGCGCGCCCGCTTGGCCAGCTCGGCGGCGACGATGCAGCCGGCCGAGCCGCCTCCGACGACGACGTAGTCGTACGACCGATTCACTTGCCTGCGAAGAGGCGCGTGAGGCCGCGCCATTTCTGCGCGACGCCCTTGCCGTAGATCAGATCGATCACGCCGCTGAAGCGGCCGTAGTCGTTGGCAGCGACGGGGAAGATGCGGTTGGGGCGCGACAGCGGAAAGCGATCGTCGACCACCGCCTTGATGTTGCACATCGAGCGCAGCCCTTCGCGCCCGTTCATGCGGCCGTAGCCCGACGCTTTGACGCCGCCGAAGGTCAGCCCCTGCACCATGTAGGTGATGCCGCCGAACTCGTTGATCGCGGTCATGCCCGCTTCGAGCTTCGACGCGATCGCGCGCGCGCGCGGGCGATCCTTCGAGAACACCGACGAGCCCAGGCCGTAATTCACGCCGTTGGCCACGCGCACCGCCTCGTCGTCGTCGCGCACGCGCATGAGCAGCATGACGGGGCCGAACATCTCTTCGCGCGCGATGTCCATCTCCGGCGTCACGTCGGCGAGGATGGTCGGCTCGAAGAAGTTCCCCTGCTCGGCGTGGACGCGCTTGCCGCCGGTCAAGAGGCGCGCGCCCTGCTTGACGGCGCTCGTCACCAGCTTCTCGATCACGTCGAGCTGCAGCGGCGTGGCGATGGCGCCGACGTCGACGATGCCGTCGCGGCTCGAGCCCTGGCGCAGCCCGTGCGTCAGCTCGTAGGCGCGCTCGGCGAAGCGATCGTAGATCCCGTCCTCGACGAGGATGCGCTCGGAGGCGACGCAGTTCTGCCCGCAGTTGATGAAGCAGCCGCTCATCGCCGCGTGCACCGCCTGCTCGAGGTCGGCGTCGTCGCAGACGATGAAGGCGTCCTTGCCGCCGAGCTCCATCACCACCGGCGTCACGCGCTCGGCGCTCGCCTGCACCACGCGCCGCCCGTTGCCGACCGACCCGATGAACAGGATGGTGTCGACGGCGGAGCGCGCCAGCGCCGCGCCGGTCTCGCCGAAGCCCTGCACGGCCTGGACGAGATCGGGATCGTGCCCCGCGTCCTTGATCACGCGGCGCAGCTCGTCGACGAGGCGCGCGCTCGACCACGCCACCCACTCCGACGGCTTGAGCACGACGGCGTTGCCCGCCATGAGCGCCGGAATGATGGGGTTCATGATGTTCTGGAACGGGTAGTTCCACGGGATGATCGCGGCCAGCACGCCGAGCGGGTGATACTCGAGCCGCGCCGTCTTGTGCGCGAGCAGGCCCGACGACACCTTCTCGGGCCGAAGGTGCTTCTCGCCGTTGCCGATGGTCCAGCGCAGCTTCTCGCAGACGGGCCAGATTTCGCCGAGGAGCGCGTTCTCGCGCGTCTTGCCCGAGCCGCGCTGCACCTCGGCGCAGATGTCCTCTTTGTGCTCGACGGTCCAGGCGAGCAGCGCGCCGAGCACGCGGCGGCGCTCGGCGAACGACGTCCGCGCCCAGCTCTTCTGCGCGGCCTTGGCGCGCGCCACCGCGGCGTCGACGTCGGCGGGCGAGTCGACGCGCACCGAGCCGAGCGGCGCGCGCGTCGCCGGATCGACGCACACAATCTGATCGGGATTTTTGGTCATCGTCTTACTTGGCGGTGCGGAACAGCATGTCCCAGAACGGCGTCAGCGACGCGAAGTTGTTGTCGTAGTTGCCGGCGTGGTGGGTGTAGTGCTTGTGCGTCAGGTGGTCGATGGGCCACAAGAGCAGGCGCTTCGACAACAGGCCCGAGTGCACCGTGATGTTCAAGGTCGTGTGGATGAAGAACACGACGGCGAACGAATAGATGCTCACCGGGCCGAGGAGCCACGTGCAGGCCAGCAGGAGCCCGAGGCCGGCGAACAGCTCGGCCGGCGTCAGGTAGAAGCTCTCCATCGCCGTCGGGTTGCGCACTTCGTGGTGGCGGCCGTGCACCCAGCGCATGCCGCGCGTCGTGTGCATCAGGCGATGCAGCCAGTAGTAGGCGAAGTCGTAGACGAGCAGGATGGCGAGGATCTCGAAGACGAGGCGCCCGGGGCTCACCGGCCCGTCGTGAAACGCGTAGGGAGAGATGAGCCCGGTCATGCCGAACACGGCGACGAGCGAGAGCACGGCGATGAACGCGATGTTCGCCAGGCGCTTGGCGCTCGGCGTCTTCATCGACTCCTTGAGGCTGATGCGGAAGGGCTCGAAGCGCTTGGCGTGGTACGCAAACGCAAGGAACGTCAGCAGCGCCCCGTCGAAGAGCAGGATCGACAGGATGATGGCGTAGAACTTCACCATGGCACCTGGCCTTTTAGCGCGAGTGGCACCCGATGGCAAACGCTACGCGGCCAGCTCGACGCGGTTGCGGCCGCTGTTCTTGGCCACGTACAGGGCTTCGTCGGCGCGGGCGATGAGGGCGTCGCGCGACTCGCCCGCGTGGCGCTGCGCGACGCCGACGGAGATGGTGATGCGCAGGACCTTGCCGCCGACCACGATGGCGTCGTCCTCGACCGATTTGCGCGCACGCTCGACGATGTGCTGCGCCAGCGGGCGGTCGACGCCGGCGAGCACGACGAGGAACTCCTCGCCACCCCAGCGCACGACGCCGTCGGCGGCGCGCACCACCGACGCCAGGAGCGTGGCGACGCGGCGGAGCAGCTCGTCGCCGGCGGCGTGGCCGTTCTCGTCGTTGATGCGCTTGAAGCGATCGAGGTCGCACATCGCGACCGACACGAGGCGCTCGTCGTGCTCGGGCAGGACGAGGTCGAGCCCGCGGCGGTTGAAGACCCCGGTGAGCGGATCGAGCGCCGCCAGGCGGCTGATGCGCGCCATCTCGAGATAGGGCGCGACCAGGCCGGCGAGCAGCGCGAGGAGCTGCTCGTGCTCGTCGCTGAAGGCGTTGGGCGCCGGGCTCGTCGCCGAGATGACGCCGAAGCAGACGTCGCCCGCGGTCAGTGGTACGCCGAGGAAGCTGGCGAACGGCTCGCGCACCTCCGCTTTGGCGACGAAGCGCGCGTCGGAGCTGGCGTCGCCGGTGCGCAGCGGCAGGTTGTGCTCGGCGATCCAGCCCATCAGCCCTTCGCCGACGCGAAACTCGGCGGCGGCGCTGCCGGGATGGAGCGGCTCGCCAAAGCGGCACTTGGCCATGAGGCGCACGCGGGCGGCGTCGAACAGGCGCACGCTCGCGCGCGGCGCGGCGAGCAGCGCCGCGGCGGCATCGACGGTGCGCTGCAGCTGCTCCTCGAGCGGGAGCGAGTGAGACAGCTCACGCGCGAGCCGGGCGATGCGTTCGACCGAAGCGTCCATGAACCCCCGCTCGATTGTACGACGGGGGCGCGACGACGTCCTCTTTTTTTAGGCTTTGGTCTGGTGCGGTTTCCGTTACGCCTTCGTGGCGTGCGGTTTCCGTTACGCCTTCGTGGCGTGCGGCTTCCGTTACGCCTTCGTGGCGTGCGGTTTCCGCACGTGGAAGAAGAACATCGGCGTGAACACGCCGGTCCTGCCGCCCCTGACGAGCGCCTCGGCGCCCGCGTTCAGGAAGTCCGACACCGCCGTCGAGCCCTTCGGCGCGATGCGCAGCGTCTCGAGCACGCGCACGAGGCGCTTGGTCACCTGGCGCCCCACGGTCGTGCGCTTGAAGGTGCCGAGCGACATCGAGAACGGCTGCGACAGCGCCAGCTCCCACGGCGTCTCCCGGTCCGCCGTCGGCGCCAGGTCGCGCGCGTCGAGCACCTCGAACCCCGCCTGCTTGAGCGCGTCGACGACGTCGGCCTCGTACCAGATGTCCGGCAGCGCGTCGCCTTCCTCGATGCCCTTCTTGATGGCGCGGTGCTCGGGATTGTTCTTGTCGTACTTCTTGGTGAGGCACCACTCGTAGCCGGCGAACTCGGCGCCGTCCTTCATCACGCGGTGGAGCTCGGTGAACAGCTTGACCTTGTCGGGCGCGTGGCAGGTCGCCTCGATGGCGTAGATCGCGTCGTAGCTCTTGTCCGGCACGGGGAGCTTCATGAAGTCCGCCTTCAGGAAGCTGCACAGGTGCGCCAGGTGCGCCTCTTCGTTGTGCTTGTTGCCGCGCTTGATCTGGTAGTCGTTGTTGTTGGCGCCGACGATGGTGGCGCCGGAGAAGCGGGCGATGGCGCGCATCGGGCCGCCGACGCCGCAGCCGACGTCGAGCGTCTTCATGCCGGGGCGCAGCCCGAGCACGTGCGCGAGGTAGAGCTCGTGGCGCACGAGCGAAGCCTCGAACGACTCGCCCTTGTGGCGCGGCGCGAAGTGGAACGACTGCCCCCAGCCATATTCGTAGAAGTCGGTGACGAGGTCGTAGTAGTCGTTCACCATCTTCGTGTAGTTCGCCTTGCGCGTCTCGACGGTGCCGGCGTGGAACGAGTTGTACTCGTCGACGACGCCCTCGACTTCGTCGGTCTTGAGCGAGGTCTGCACGAGGTCCGTGAGCTGCGGCTTCTCCGTCATCGCACTCTCCGATTGTTGGCGCGTATCTGAATGGTTTGGCGTCCTCGTGTCAACACCTGGTATGCGGGACCGCAAAATCCGCGGCAAGCGTGCGAAATCGCACGGCCATCGACGCTGGACAACGCCCCCGATCCCAGCTACACGAGAGGGCGCATGAAGGTACTGGTCACCGGCGGCGCCGGGCATCTTGGAGCCAACCTGTTGCGCCGCCTGCAAGCCGAAGGCGACGTGTCCGCGATCCGCGCGCTGGCGCGCCGGAGCGACAACAACGAGGGCATCACCTCGGCCGGCGTCGAGATGGTGTTCGGCGATCTGACCGACGCCGAGTCGCTGCGCGCGGCGGTCAAAGGCGTCGACCGCATCTACCACGTGGCCGCGCAGATCTCGACGGTGGCGGGCAAGGAGCAGGAGCTCTTCCGCAACAACGTCCTCGGCACCAAGAACCTGCTCTCGGCCGCGCGCGAGGCCGGCTGCGGCCGCGTCGTCGTCACCGGCAGCTTCAGCGCCACCGGACGGCGCGACGACGGCGGGCCCGCCGACGAGACGGTGCCGTTCAACCCGTTCCAAGAGCACATGCCGTACGAGGTCTCCAAGCAGGCGGTCGAGCTCGAGTGCCTGCGCGCCGTCGCCGAAGGGCAGGACGTGGTCATCGCCACGTCGTGCGCGATCCTCGGGCCGCACGACTACATGCCGTCGCGCATGGGCCACGTGCTGCGCGACTTCGCGCACGGCAAGCTGCGCGCCTACATCCCGGGCGGCTTCGAGTTCGTCGCCGCGCGCGACATCTGCGAAGGCCACGTGCTGGCCATGCAGAAGGGGCGCACCGGCCACAAGTACATCATCTCGTCGGGCTTTCAGACGATGGATGACATCATGGGCATCATGGAGCGGGTCACCGGACGCAAGCGTCCGCGCCGCCTGCCCGCGTCGCTGATGGCGGCGATCGCGCCGATGAGCCAGTTCGTGCAGTCGACGCTGTTTCCGCGCCGCGTGCAGAAGCTGACGCCGGGCGCGATCCGCATCCTCCGCCTCGAGCGGCGCGCCGATACGTCGAAGGCGCGGCGCGAGCTCGGCTTCGTCCCGACGCCGCACGAAGACGCGGTGCGCGCGGCCTACGAGTTCTTCGTCGCGCGCGGCGACATCGCGCGCGAAAACGGCAAGCGAGCGGCCGGCTGATGGTGACGACGACGCGCGCGCTCGCCGACCAGGGCGGCAAGGCGCCGATCGATTCGCTGACGCGCGCCTACGAGTTCCTCGCCGAGCTCCAGCACCCGACGGGGTACTGGGAAGCGGAGATGGTGTGGAACTCGATGCTGCTCTCGCAGTGGGTGATCGTGCAGAAGATCGTCGGGTGCCTCGACTCCGTGCCCGAAGATACGCGCGCGCGCATCATCAAGCAGTACGAGATCACGCGCACGCCCGAGGGCGGCTGGGGCATGCACGGCGAAGGCGGGCCGTACCTGTTCATGACCACGCTCGGCTACGTGGCGCTGCGCCTCCTCGGCCTGCCGCCGGAGCATCCGCTGTGCGCGCCGGCGCGCGATTGGCTGCAGTCGCAGCCGGGCGGCGTCTGCGCGGTGCCGACGTGGGGCAAGCTCTGGCTCTCGATGATCGGGCTCTACGAGTACGAGGGCGTCAATCCGATCCCGCCCGAGCTGTTCCTCTTGCCCGATTGGGTGCCGCTGCATCCGAACAATTACTATTGCCATACGCGGTACATCTATCTCGGCATCGCGTATCTCTACGGGCGTCGTTTCCAGGGTGAAATCGGGCCGATTCGCGAGGCGCTCCGTCGAGAGCTATATGGCTGCGAATATCGCGACATCGATTTCGCCAAGCACCGTCACGATATCGCGCCGAGCGATCTGCACGTGCGGCCGAGCCTGCCGCTGCGCGCGATCTACGACTCGCTCGCGCAGTACGAGAAGCACCACGTGGCGGCGCTGCGGCAGAAGGCGCTCGCCCACTGCTTTTCGCGCATCGTCTACGAGCAGGAGGCGTCGCGCGGGCAGGGGCTGTCGCCGGTCAACGGGCTCCTGAACTGCCTGGCGCTCTTCGCCGAGCGCCATCCGCTGTTCGAGTCGTCGCTGGCCGCGATGGAGTCGTGGAAGTGGGAGGACGAGGCCGAGGGCATCCGCTACTGCGGCGCGCACTCGACCTCGTGGGACACGGCGTTCGGCATGCGCGCGATGCTGGAGGCGCCCGCGCGCGTGGTGGCGCGCGAAACGCCGACCGAAGCGCTGCGCAAGGCGTACGGCTGGCTGCGCGACGCGCAGATGCAGCAGGAGCTGCCGGGGCACGAGATCGAGCGCCGGGAGCCGATCCTCGGCGGTTGGTGCTTCTCCGACGGCGTGCATCGCTGGGCGGTGTCGGACTGCACGGCCGAGGCGATGACGTCGCTGCTCGAGGCGCACGACGTCGACGGGCTCATCGACGCGGACGCGCGCATCTCGGATGCGCGGCTCGCCGACGCGGTGCGCTTCATCCTGCGCCGGCAGAACAAGGACGGCGGCTTCGGCAGCTACGAGTCGCGGCGCGGGTCGTTGATCCTCGAGTACATCAACCCGTCGGAGATGTACGGCAACTGCATGACCGAGCGCTCGTACACCGAGTGCACGGCGTCGTGTGTGGCGGCGCTGGCGCGCTTCCGCGAGCGCTTCCTGTCGACGGGGCCGCGCGAGCTCATGAGCGAGATCGATCGCGCGATCGATCGCGGCGTGGCCCTGTTGCGCTCGCGCCAGCTCGCCGACGGCTCGTACCTCGGGTTCTGGGGCGTCAACTTCACGTACGCCATCTTCCACGTCGTCGAGGCGCTGCGCGCCTGCGGCGTGCCGACGTCGGATCCGGCGATCGCGCGCGCCATCGAGTGGCTGCTCGGCAAGCAGAAGCGCGACGGCGGCTGGGGCGAGCACTGGAAGTCGTCGGTGACCGACACCTACGTCGAGCATCCGGAGTCGCAGGCGGCGATGACGGCGTGGGCGCTCCTGGCGCTGCTCGAGGCGCTGCCGACGACGCACGCGGCGGTGGTGCGCGGCGTCGAGCGGCTGCGCGCGATGCAGCTCCCCGACGGGCAGTGGCCGCGGCAGTCGCAGTCGGGCGTGTTCTTCTCGACGGCGCTGCTCGACTACCGGCTCTACAAGGACTACTTCCCGGCGTGGGCGTTGGCGCGGTTCTCGCGGCTGTCGTCTTCGTAGTCGGCGCGCGGCAGCTCGACCCAGAACGTCGAGCCGACGTCGAGGCGCGAGTGGAAGCCGACGCGGCCGCCGTGTGACTCGGCGATGCGCTTGACGGTGGCGAGGCCGAGGCCGATGCCCGGCTTGCCCTCCGTGGGGCCGCGCACGTGCGGATCGAAGATGGTGTCGTAGAGCGCGGGCGGGATGCCGGGGCCGCTGTCCTGGATCTCGATGCGCACGCAGCCGGGGCGCGGCTCGACGCGCACGTCGACGCGACGCTCTTTGCGATCGCCCATGTACTTGATGGCGTTGCGCGTGAGGTTCTCGACGATGCTCGAGAGCACGCCGGCGTGGCCGTAGATGGCGCAGCCGGGGACCTCGGCGAGCGAGAGCTCGACGCGCGCCTCGTCGGCGATCGGCTCCAGCTCGGCGATGACCGCCTGCACGATCGGCGCGACCGAGCTGATGACGCCGGGCTCGGGGCGCGCGCCGGCGCGGGCGAAGCGCAACAGGCCGTCGACGATGGTGGCGACACGATCGACGCCGCGTTGGCCGCGATCGAGCGAGCGCTTCAAGTTTGCATCTTGCAGCTGCGCGGCGACGTGGCTGACGGCGAGGCGCGTGGCCGACAGCGGGCCGAGGATGTCGTGCGCGACGCGGCCGGCGAACATCTCGAGCTCCTCGGCGCGGCGCGCGATGAGGCGGTTGCGCTCGGCGACGACGCGGTGATAGTGCGCGAGCGCGCGCAGGGCGAGGTAGCCGACGAGCGCGGTCAACAGCGTGCTGAGGATGTCGAGCAGGATGGCGACCTCGCGCGCGCGCGTGTGATCGCGCTCGATGCGCTGGGCCAGCTCGCGGCCGCGATCGGCGTTGAACTCGACCTCGCGGCGGATGGCGTCCGCGGCGACGTTGATGGCGTCGGTGACGCGGTTGCCGACGGGGCGCCGGGCGGAGATGTCGTCGAGCGCGCTCTCGACCGCCTGGTTCACCAGGCTGAGGGCGTGGTGCATGTCGCCCCACAGCGCCTGCTCGCCGGGGTAGGTCTCGGGCTCGGCGAGGTAGCGCTCGAAGGCTTCGTCGAGGCGCGTGCGGGCGGCGGCGACGATTTCACGATCGGCGGCGGTGCGCGAGAACTCGTAGCGCACCATGGCGACGTCGAGCTGGCGCAGCTCGCCGCGGGTCTCGGTCAGGTGCTCGATCGACATCATCGCATTGCCGTAGATCGAGCGAGCGGCGTCGTCGACCTGGCTGGTGATGGCTTGCGTATAGATGGTGGTGCCGCAAAAGCAGAGGATCGCCAGCACGAAGGCGATGACGAGGCGCGTGATCAACCCGCGCGGCATATGGGAGCCTCCTTACCTTGGACGCGTGATGAGCGCGGCGTACACAGCATAGAAGATAAGCACCACCGTGTTCGCAGCGCACGCGTCCCAGAACAAAGATCGAAGCGTTCTTGTTCCGTCGGGCTGGGCGTCTTCGTCGAGGCGGTAGACGAGCGGCACCGTGACCACGAAGATGGTGCCGTAGCAGAGCGAGCCGTAGACGAGCGTGAAGACCTTGTCGCGGTAGCGGAAGTAGTCGTGCATCATCGGCGTCGCCATGCCGGCGGTCTCGGTGAAGGCGATGGCGTAGCCGAGCGCGACGAGGACGACGAGGCGCACGAGCGCGGGCGCGTCGGGGAAGCGCGTACGGAAGGCGCGCCAGACGATCTGGAGGATGGTGTAGTAGGTCGAGAAGTAGGCGATGGTGACGAAGTACAGGAACACCGGCGAGCGGTGCGCCGTCCACGTCACGGGGAAGTGGTACTCCATGCCGAGGACGTCGAAGAAGAGGTCGCTGCCGAACCACATCTGCAGGAAGGTCCAGACGAAGATGAAGAAGTTGAAGCGCACGATGTGGCGCGAAAGGACGGGAAGGCCGCGATCGGCGTCGCCCGGCCAGGCGAGCGGGATGAGCCAGATCGGCAGCGCCAGGGCGAGCCCGAAGACGAGGTGACCGACGTCGCCCCAGTGCGCGAAGACGCGCGTCAGCTCGCAGACGGTGATGAGGACGATCCAGAACGGGCTGTAAGCGAGCAAAAAAAGCTCGGCCCACCGCTTCGACGGGTTCGACGAGAGGAGGCGCACGCGCGCATGGTACGATGAATCCGTGAAGCGAGTATTTCTTCTGCTGTTGTTGGTTGGCGCGTGCGGGACGGAAAAGCCGCGCGGCGTCGAGATCGTGAAGGCTCCCCAAGGCGACGTCCCGACGATCGTCCGGAGCGAAATGCAACGCGCAATCCGCGACCATCGCCAGCTGCTCGTCTACGTCGGCGCCACCTGGTGCGAGCCGTGCCGCCGCTTCCACGAAGCTGCCGAGCACCACGCCCTCGACCGCGACTTCCCGTCGCTGCGCCTGCTCGAGTTCGACGACGACCGCGACGGCGCGCGCCTCGCGCAAGCCGGCTACGTCGGCAAGTTCATCCCCATGTTCGTCAAGCCAGGCCCCGACGGCCGCACCTCCGGCCGCCAAATCGAAGGCAGCGTCAAAGGCGACGGCGCCGTCAACGAAATCGTCCCCAGGCTGCGATCGCTACTGACGCCGTAGGAACACGGCT
>Ga0134125_10003984_pt1 | contig 16935 bp, 14 predicted proteins | sample KB31751_FD_96464 | JGI IMG/M metagenome (GOLD analysis project Ga0134125, IMG submission 96464) | Terrestrial soil microbial communities with excess Nitrogen fertilizer from Kellogg Biological Station, Michigan, USA - KB3-175-1 | ecosystem: Environmental > Terrestrial > Soil > Unclassified ...
GACGTTCTCGTGGGTCCCACGAGCCCGACGCCCGCCTTTCGCCTCGGCGCGAAGACTGCGGATCCCATCACGATGTACCTCAACGACATCTACACCATCGGGGCGAATCTCGCGGGACTGCCGGCGCTATCGGTTCCCTGTGGCTTCGTCGGTGGGCTGCCCGTTGGACTGCAGGTCGTCGGTCCGCATTTCGCCGAGGCGCGCATCCTCAACGTGGCGCATCGCTATCAGCTCGAGACCGACTGGCACCAGAAGTCGCCGGAGGGCTTCGCATGACAAAATCGTCTGGAACGATTTTGGACGGCGACAGCCGGCCCGAAGGGGTATCCCCATGAGTGTCGACTCGCGAACGGGGGGCTCAGAGGGCGCAGGGACGGAGCCTCGCAACGCTACCCAGTGGGAAACGGTCATCGGGCTGGAGATCCACGCGCAGCTCGCCACCCGCTCGAAGATCTTCTCCGGCGCCGCCACCGCGTACGGTGCACCGCCCAACGCGCAGGCGAGCCTCATCGATCTCGGCTTTCCCGGCGTGCTGCCGGTACTCAACGCCGAGGTGGTCCGGATGGCGGTGCGCTTTGGTCTTGCGATCGGGGCGCGCATCGCGCGCCACTCGGTGTTCGCGCGCAAGAACTATTTCTACCCGGACCTGCCGAAGGGCTACCAGATCAGCCAGTACGAGCTGCCGGTCGTGGCGCAGGGCGCGCTCGATGTTGTGCTCGATGACGGCAGCATCAAGCGTATCGGCATCACGCGCGCACACCTCGAAGAAGATGCGGGCAAGTCGCTGCACGAGGGGCTGGGGCATTTCACGGGCGTCGATCTCAACCGTGCCGGTACGCCGCTCATCGAGATCGTCTCCGAGCCCGACCTGCGCTCGGCGAAGGAAGCGGTCGCCTACATGAAGAAGGTGCACACGCTGGTGCGCTATCTCGAGATCTGCGACGGCAACATGCAGGAGGGATCGTTCCGCTGCGATGCCAACGTGTCGGTGCGGCCGAAAGGCTCGAGCAAGCTCGGCACCCGCGCGGAGATCAAGAACGTCAACTCCTTCCGCTACGTCGAGAAGGCGATCCTGTACGAGGCGGCCCGTCAGATCGAGCTCATCGAGTCGGGCGGCAAGGTGGTGCAGGAAACGCGCCTCTACGATGCGGACAAGGGTGAGACGCGCTCCATGCGCACCAAGGAGGAGGCGAACGACTACCGCTACTTCCCGGACCCGGATCTGCTGCCGCTCGCGATCGATGAGGGCTTCATCGAGCAGGTGCGTTCCGATCTGCCAGAGCTTCCCGACGAGAAGGCGAGACGCTTCTCTTCCCAGTATGGCCTCTCGCCGTACGACGCCGGCGTGCTCACAGCGAGCCGCGAGCTCGCCGACTACTACGAGGAAGTGCTGCGCGCTGTGCCCCGCGAGCCCAAGCTCGCTGCCAACTGGGTGATGGGCGAGCTCGCCGCCGCGCTCAACAAGGAAAATCTCGAGGTCGGCTCGGGAAAGATGTCTGCGGCCCGACTCGCAGGCCTCATCACCCGCATCGCCGATCAGACCATCTCCGGCAAGATCGCCAAGGAGGTGTTCGAGGCCATGTGGGCGGGCGGCGAGGGTGCCGATGCCATCATCGAGTCGAAGGGCCTCAAGCAGATCACCGACACCGGCGCCATCGAGCGCGCCATCGAGGAGGTGATGGCGAAGAACCCGGGGCAGCTCGCCGAGTACCGTGCGGGCAAGGACAAGCTCTTTGGCTTCTTCGTCGGGCAGGTCATGAAGGCCACGCAAGGGAAAGCCAATCCCGGGCAGCTGAACGAGCTGCTGAAGAAGAAGCTTCCCGGGTAGATGGACGGGGTTACTCGGCCCATCCTGGGCCTCGCCCCTTCGGGGCCGCCAGGCGCTGCGCGCTCGGCGTTCAAATCGCTCCCGGCGATTCAGTCGCGTCAGCGAACCCCGTTAAGACCTGCGCGCAGCGCATATTGAGTAACCGGCGCGCACGCCCCATTCTGCGGGGATGAATCCGCAAACCAGTCCCCGCGACGAGGTTCGTCGCTTCATCGTCGAGAACCGCCCGGTCCGCGGGCATTGGGTGCGCCTGGAAGGCGCCTGGCGGGAGCTGCGCGCCCATCGCGATTACCCGCAGCCTGTCAGGGATCTTCTCGGCCAGGCCGTTGCAGCCTCGGTGCTGCTCGCCGCCACTTTGAAGTTTCGCGGCCAGTTGACGCTGCAGCTCCAAGGCAATGGGGCGGTGAGCCTGCTCGTTGCCCAATGCACGCACGATTATCGGCTCCGCGCCGTCGCGCGGTTCGATGCGGCGGCGATCACTGCGCTGTACGGCAATGGCGCCTCCGAGCCGGCAGGCAAGACGACCGGTGCCGTATTCCGCCAGCTCGTCGGCACCGAAGGGCGCATCGCGGTCACCGTCGAGGCGGACGAGCGCAGCACGCGCTATCAGGGCATCGTGCCGTTGAGCGGCGATTCGCTGGCGGGCTCGCTCGAGGCGTATTTCGCCCGCTCGGAGCAGCTCCCGACTCGCGTTCTCCTGGCTGCGGACGATGAGCGGGGCGCGGGCGTTCTGGTCCAGAAGCTGCCGGAGGAGTCGGCGACCGATGAGTCTCAGATGCGCGAGGTCTGGGAGGAGGCCGAGCGTGGCATCGAGCGCCTGAGCCCGGACGATCTGCTGCAGTGTCCGGTCGAGGAGCTGCTCGGCCGCGGATTCGCCGCCCAGGACATGCGCCTTTTCCGCGGCGCGCCGGTGCAGTTCGAGTGTCGCTGCAGCCAGGGTCGGGTCACGAGCCTGCTGCGGGCCCTGGGCGCGCAAGAGGTGCGCGACGTCCTGCGGGAGCAGGGGTCGGTCACGGTCACCTGCGAGTTTTGCCATCGGCCGTACCGCTTCGACGAGGGTGATGTCGAGGCATTGTTCAGCGGGCAGGCTGGTCCGGGCGGGGATTCGGGCACCATTCACTAGAATTGACGCAGATATGAAACAGCGGGCGCAGTTTTGCGCCGGCTTGCGCAGCCGTGTAAGCTGTGATTAAAGACTTCTGCAATTATTTATATATCATGTCAATGCCCACGCACGAGCTGCTGGTAACCTGGCTCAGGGCCGCCGGTGAACCCACGAGGCTGAGACTGCTGGCGCTCTGCGCGGCTCGCGACCTCAGCGTTTCCGATCTTGCGCAGGCCGTGGGCCAGAGCGAGCCACGGGTGTCACGGCATCTGAAGATCCTGGGAGCAGCAGGGCTCATCGAGCGCCTGCGCCAGGGTCAGTGGGTGCATTACGGCCTGACTCGCAGCGGGCCTGCCGCCGGATTCGGGCAGGGGCTGCTGGCGCAGCTCGATCGCACCGATTCACTCCTTGTGCGTGACCGCGAGCGGGCGAAGTCCCTGGCTGGCGATCCCGCGCGTGCGGCGGTGCCGACCGCATCGCGCCTGGGTCGGGCGCTCAGGGGCTTCGTCGAATCCGCCGAGCCGGTGGCCGCGACGGGCTCGGTCCTGCTCGTCGGCGCCGATCACCCGGAGCTGATCGAGACCGCAGCGAGCCTGGGCGCGGAGTGCACCGTCCTCGCGTACTCCCGCCGCTCTTCCCAGACTGCGCGGGCGCTCAGTGAGCGAGCGGGTCTTCACTGCCGCATCCTGCTCGCCGCCGGCGGCGAGGTGCTCGGGCCGCGAGACCTCGCCCGGCTCGGGCGCACCTTCGATGCCGTACTCCTCGATCGGCTGGGTACACCCGATGACGCACTCGGGCGGCTGCTCACCGCCGGACGCGACGCGCTCGCAGCCGGCGGCCGTCTCCTCCTCTTCGAGCGCTACGACGCGCTCGAGAGCTCGCGGGAGCGGGTGGTGGAGCATCCGCTCGCGCGGCTGCGCAGGCTCCTCGGGGATGCAGGCCTTGCCTGCGAGCGCATGAGCCCGATCGAGGCCGACGGCCAACACGTGTTGGCCGCCGTTGCCGTGCCTGCTGCACAACGGCCCCGTGGCACTGCGAGTGCCGCGTGAGGAGCGACAACCGGCAGGTTCGCAAGTCGATCAGCCGTCGGAGGCCGCTGCGATGAACGTTTCCTTCGAATTCTTCCCGCCCGGGGATGTTGACATGGAGGCGACGCTGTGGCGCTCCGTGGAGCGCCTCGCGCCGCTCAGTCCCTGCTTCGTCTCGGTGACGTACGGCGCCGATGGCTCGACCCGTACCCGTACGCATCAGCTCGTCACGCGCATTCAACGGGAGACGCCGCTCACAGGTGCACCCCATCTGACCTGCGTGGGTGCGAGCCGCGGCGAGATCCTCGACATCGCGCGGGAGTACCACGACCGGGGCATCCGTCACATCGTCGCACTGCGCGGTGATCCGCCCAAGGGCGCGGCTCGCTACCAGCCGCATCCTGACGGCTTTGCCTACGCCGCCGACCTGGTGGCGGGGCTGAGGAGCGTCGCGGATTTCGAGATCTCGGTCGCCGCTTACCCCGAGGTACATCCCGAAGCGCCGTCGCCGCTCTTCGATCTCGACAATCTCAAGCGCAAGTTGGATGCCGGCGCCTCGCGCGCGATCACGCAGTTTTTCTATGACATCGAGGCATTCCTGCGCTTTCGCGACCTGTGTACCGCCGCTGGGATCCGGGCGCCCATCGTGCCGGGCATTCTGCCGATCACGCGCTTCCCGCAGGTGTTGCGCATGGCCGGCCGCTGCGGCGCCCGCATTCCGCACTGGCTGGAGGAACGATTTCAAGGCCTCGACGATGATCCGGACACGCGGCGTCTGATTGCCGCCAGTGTCGCCATCGAGCAGGTCCAGACTTTGGAGCGACACGGCGTGCGTGATTTTCATTTCTACACTCTCAACCGCGCTGAGCTGACCTACGCCATCTGTCACGCACTGGGAGTGCGTGCGGGTAAGCAGCCCATCGCCACGGCACTAGCCGCAGGAGCCTCGACATGAGCGGCTGTCATCACACGGCTCCAAGCGCCGACCGACCGGGCCCGGGCCGCAAGGAGGCTGCGGTCCGCGCGGCGGCTGCGCCTTTCGCAGTGACGCCGGCGGATGAGACCGAGCGCCAGGAGCGCATCGAGCGCCTGAAGCGTGCGTTGGATGAGCGCATCGTGCTGCTCGATGGGGCGATGGGCACCATGGTGCAGCAGCACCGCCTCGATGAGCGCGGCTATCGCGGTGAGCGCTTCCTCCATCACGGCCGGGATCTTAAGGGAAACAACGACATACTGACGCTCACCCGTCCGGATGTCATCAGCAGCATCCATCGTGCGTATCTCGAGGCGGGGTGCGACATCATCGAGACCAACACATTCAACTCGAACGCGGTCTCGCAGGCCGACTATGGCACCGAGGCCCTGGTGCCGGAGCTCAACTACCGCGCCGCGAGACTCGCGCGCGCGGCGGCTGACGAATACGCGGCATCGGCGAGTCGACCCGCGTTCGTGGCAGGAGCGCTGGGGCCCACCAGCCGGATGTGCTCCCTCTCGCCCGACGTCAACGATCCCGGCTATCGCAGCACTTCCTTCGACGACCTGGCGGCGACTTATCTCGACGCGGCGCGAGCGCTCGTTCTCGGCGGCGTCGACCTGCTCCTCATCGAGACGGTGATCGACACACTCAACGCGAAGGCGGCGATCTATGCCGCGCTATCGCTCTTCGATGAGACCGGAATCGAGGTGCCGATCGTCATCTCGGGCACCATCACCGATGCCTCCGGCCGCATTCTCTCCGGGCAGACGGCCGAGGCGTTCTGGAATTCCATCCGGCACGCCCGCCCGCTCGCGGTCGGCCTCAACTGTGCGCTCGGCGGGCGGCAGCTGCGTCCCTACATCCAGGAGCTGGCCACCGTCGCGAATACCCGTGTCTGCGCCTATCCCAACGCCGGCCTGCCGAATGCGTTCGGCGAGTACGATGAGGCGCCGGAGGAGACGGCGGAGATCCTGCGTGAGTACGCGGCTTCGGGCCTCGTCAACATTCTCGGCGGCTGCTGCGGCACGACTCCGGAGCACATCCGGCTGCTGCACCAGGGAGTCCGCGGATGCGCGCCTCGCGGCATCGCGAGCCCACCCGTGAAGACCCGGCTCGCCGGACTCGAGCCTGTCGCCATCGACGAGGAGTCGCTCTTCGTCAACGTCGGCGAGCGTACCAACGTGACCGGCTCCGCCCGCTTCCGCAAGCTCATCGAGGCGGGCGATTACGCGGCGGCGCTCGAGGTCGCGCGCCAGCAGGTGACGAGCGGCGCGCAGGTGATCGACATCAACATGGACGAGGGCATGCTCGATTCGGAGGCGGCCATGGTGCGCTTCCTGCACCTGATTGCCGCCGAGCCCGACATCGCGCGCGTGCCGGTGATGCTGGATTCCTCCAAGTGGACCGTGCTCGAGGCGGGGCTCAAGTGCCTGCAGGGCAAGGGCATCGTCAACTCCATCAGCCTGAAGGAGGGTGAGGAGATCTTCCTCGAGCATGCGCGCAAGGTGCGCCGCTACGGCGCGGCCGCCGTCGTCATGGCCTTCGATGAGCAGGGACAGGCCGACACGGTCGAGCGGCGGGTGGCGATCTGCCAGCGTGCCCATGGCCTCCTGACACGCGAGGGCTTTCCGCCCGAGGACATCATTTTCGATCCCAACATCTTCGCCGTGGCCACCGGCATCGAGGAGCACAGCGGCTACGCGCTCGCCTTCATCGAGGCGACGCGGCGGATCAAGAGCCTGCTGCCGCATGTGCTGGTGAGCGGCGGTGTCAGCAATGTCTCGTTCTCGTTCCGCGGCAACGATCCGGTGCGCGAGGCGATGCACTCGGTGTTCCTCTATCACGCCATCGCGGCCGGCATGGACTTGGGGATAGTCAATGCAGGGCAGCTCGCGATCTATGAGGAGATCGCCCCGGAGCTGCGCGAGGCAGTGGAAGACGTCATCCTCAACCGGCGGGACGATGCGACCGAGCGTCTGCTGGAGATCGCAGCACGCTACAAGGGCGACGGCGGCGTCAAGCGCAAGGAAGACCTCGAGTGGCGGTCTCTTCCGGTGGCCAAGCGCCTCGAGCATGCACTGGTGAAGGGCATCGATGATTTCGTGATCGAGGATACCGAGGAGGCACGCCTCGCCTACGAGCAGCCACTGCAGGTGATCGAGGGGCCGCTCATGGATGGCATGAACATCGTCGGCGATCTTTTCGGAGCCGGGAAGATGTTTCTGCCGCAGGTGGTCAAGAGCGCACGCGTCATGAAGCGTGCGGTTGCGCACCTCATCCCCTACATCGAGCAGAGCAAAGGCCACTCCGGCCGCCAGCGCGCCAACGGGCGGATCGTGATCGCGACCGTCAAGGGCGACGTACACGACATCGGCAAGAACATCGTGGGCGTCGTCCTGCAATGCAACAACTTCGAGGTCATCGATCTCGGCGTGATGGTTCCCTGCGAGAAAATCCTCGAGACCGCCCGCCGCGAGAACGCCGACTACATCGGCCTCTCCGGGCTCATCACTCCCTCGCTCGATGAGATGGTGAGCGTTGCCCGCGAGATGCAGCGCCAGGGCTTCGAGCTGCCGCTGCTCATCGGCGGTGCCACGACTTCGCCGGCGCATACCTCCGTCAAGATCGCGCCCCAGTACCGCTCTCCCGTCGTGTACGTGAAGGACGCCTCGCGATCGGTCGGCATCTGCCAAACGCTCGCCAATCCGACGCAACGTGCGGCGTTCGTCGCCAAAGTCAACGAGGAGCACGAGCGCCGGCGCGAGCAGCACGCGGGCAAGAAGGTGAAGGTGCCGGAGCTGAGCATCGCGCAGGCGAGAGCCAACCGCCGCCGCATCGACTGGGCTACGTATGCGCCCGCGGCGCCGCGGGTTCCGGGCGTGCGCGCCTTCGAGAAGTATTCATTGGAGGAGCTCCTCGGGTACATCGATTGGATGCCGTTCTTCAACGCCTGGGAGTTCACCGGGAAATTCCCGGACGTGCTCAGCGATCCGAAGTTCGGCGAGGCGGCGAGCAATCTCTACGCCGATGCCCGCCGCATGTTGAAGCAGCTTATCGCCGAGGACTGGCTGGAGGCGAGGGCGGTGATCGGCCTGTTCCCCGCGAATGCGGCGGGTGATGATGTGGAGGTATACGCTGATGAGGCGCGTACTCGGCCCGTGGTGACGCTGTCGTTTCTTCGCCAGCAGAAAGGCAAGTCTGCCGGACAGCCGCACGAGTGTCTCGCGGACTACATCGCTCCGAAGGAGAGCGGTGTGCGCGATTACATCGGTGCGTTCGCCGTCACCGCCGGCATCGGGATCGAAAAGCATCTCGAGCGATTCCAGCGCGGCCACGATGATTACTCGAGCATCATGCTGAAGGCGTTGGCGGATCGCTTCGCCGAAGCCGCGGCCGAGCACTTCCACGAGCGGGTGCGGCGCGAGCTCTGGGGCTACCAGGCCGAAGAGTCGCTCACCAACGATGACCTCATCCGCGAGGAGTACCGCGGGATCCGTCCGGCACCGGGGTATCCGGCCTGTCCCGATCACACGGAGAAGGCGAAGCTCTGGCAGCTCCTCGATGCCGAGCGCCGCACCGGCATCCGGCTGACCGACTCTTTCGCCATGTATCCGACCGCGGCGGTGAGTGGCTGGTACCTCGCGCACCCGGATGCTCATTACTTTGCGGTAGGCAAGATCGCTCGCGACCAAGTGCAGGATTACGCGCGCCGCAAAGGCATTCCGGTGGAGCAGGCGGAGAAATGGCTGTCGCCGAATCTCGGCTATGACGCCTGAGCGTCTCGCCGGCAGGTCTCAGTCGGCGGACGACTTGCGGATCTGCAGATCACCAAAGAGGGCGAGGGTCAACGCCGAGAAGAGTGTCAAGCCGATCGCCAGGACCGCGAGGGTCGCGGCGTAAGTGAATGCCCGGGCAATCGCCACATCATCTGCTCCACTGTCAGAAAAAGCCATGGAGACAACCGTGACGACGAGCGTCGATAGCGTCAGGATGACTGTCAGTCCGACGGCGTATGTTCCGGCAACTCGCCACCAGTTGCCGCGCACCAGCCTGAAGCTGTAAGCGAGACTCGCGAGCACACCTTTGCGCGCCAGCACCAGCGCCGGCAGCGAGAACGACAGGGCGATGTAAACATAGATGGTGGGCGCCAGCATGACGATGACGCCGGCGATCCGGTAGGCAGGCGCGAGTGCGAGTGCCGGCAGCATGAACACGGCGGCCGCCGCGCCGCCGAGCAGCGCGATGGCCACGATCGCGGGTGCCCGCTTCAGCGTATCGAGAAGATCAGCGGAGTCCTTCACCGGCCGGCCGGCGGCGATACTGGCCTGGCGCAGTAGTATGGTTACGGACAGCATGAGGAAGATCAGTGTCCCGACGCCGTAGAGTGTGATTCCGACCGGGTCGTTGCCGTCGACCATGGGGCTGTCGAAGAGCGGCAGCCGGCCGCGCGACACGTAATAGAACGCCGACAGCTGTTCGGCGATGAGGGCGATCGTGGCGTAGGGCAGGCACTTCAGCAGTGAAAGGCGGAAGATCTGCAGCACGGCATCGAGCAGCTCTCCGAACGATCGGGGCTTCAGGGGCGGGTATAGGGCATTCGGCATGGCGGCATCTTAGCTTCGCGATGACTTCGTCGGCTATCCAATACGGCACCGCGACAGTCGCTGCACTGCTCGCGGTTGGCGCGCAGCGTCTGGCGACGACGCTGGCCGCTCGTGATCCGGGCGCGACGCCCGCCCTCGATGCGGAGCTGCTGCTCGCCCATGCTCTCGGCACCGGCCGCGCCGGGCTGCGCTCGCACCCGGAGCGACTTGCGGCAAGCGATGCCGCTGCGCGCTTTTTCCATCTTCTCGACCGCCGGGCAGCCGGTGAGCCCATCGCTTACATCCTGGGCCATAAGGGATTTTGGACGATCGATCTCGCCGTGAGCCCCGCCGTGCTCGTTCCTCGGCCGGAGACGGAGCTGCTGGTGGAGCGAGCTTTGGCACTTCATCCGGATGGCGAGGCTCGCGTCGCGGATCTCGGCACCGGCTCGGGTGCCATCGCCCTCGCGCTGGCGAGCGAGAGACCCGGGTGGCAGATCGTTGCGACGGACCTTTCTGCCGAAGCGCTCGCGGTAGCGCGAGCCAACGCTGCGGCTCTCGGCCTGGCACGCGTGGCGATGATCCAGGGCGACTGGCTCGGCTGCCTCAATGGCACTTTTCATCTGCTCGTGAGCAATCCGCCTTACGTGGCGGCAGACGACCCGGCCCTGTCCCAGCCCGAGCTGATGCGCGAGCCGCAGCTGGCGCTCGTTGCAGCCGAAACAGGGCTCGCCGCCCTGCGCAGCATCATCGGCGCCGCTCCCGATCATCTCGAGCCCGGCGGATGGCTCCTGCTCGAGCACGGCGCAACCCAGTCTGCCGCGGTCGCGGGCGCGCTTGTGGCACGCGGCTTCGCTCAAGTACGCTCGCACCCCGATCTCGCCGGGCGCGAGCGCATGACGGAGGGCCAATGGCCGATACATCGCTGATTCGATTCGAGACTTCACAGGGCGCCTTCACCGTGGAGCTCTTCGCGAAAGAGGCTCCCGTCACCGTGGAGAATTTTCTACGCTATGTCGACGAGCGGCATTTCGATGGCACCATGTTCCATCGCATCGTGCCGGGGTTCGTCATCCAGGGCGGCGGGCTCGATGCGCAGTTTCGCAACAAGCGCACCCACGAGCCGATCCGCAACGAGGCGAAGAACGGCCTGAAGAACACCCGCGGCAGCCTCTCGATGGCGCGCACGGGTGAGATCGACAGCGCCACATCGCAGTTTTTCGTCAATCTTTCCGACAATGCCTTCCTCGACCACAGCGCGCGGGATTTCGGCTACGCCGTCTTCGGCCGCGTGACACAGGGAATGGAAGTCATCGACAAGATCGCCGCCGTCAAAACCGGACGCCGGCAGGGTTATCAGGATGCACCGCTCGAGGATGTGGTCATCGTCTCTGCGCGACGGGCGGAGCAGGCGCAGTAACTCGATAAATGGCCGAAGGCCGGGGGCTTTGGGGCTACCTGCGGCGCGGGATCCTGATTGCGATCCTCGCGTGGCTCGTCCTCACGGTCGTGCCGGTGCTGCTGCTGCGGTGGGTTCCACCGCTCACCAGCGCATTCATGCTGCAGGCGCGCATCGAAGCGCTGCGCACGGGCGATCGTTCCTATACGACGGACTATCGCTGGGTGAGCCTCGAGCGCATCTCGCCGCAGGTGGCGATCGCGGTGGTCGCGTCGGAGGATCAGACCTTTCCATTCAATTACGGGTTCGATTTGCATTCGATCCGCACGGCGGTACGCGCCGCCGAGCGCGGCAGGCGTCTGCGCGGGGCGAGCACCATCTCGCAGCAGGTGGCGAAGAACCTGTTCCTCTGGCCGGGCCGAAGCATGGTGCGCAAGGTGGTGGAGGCGTACTTCACGGTGTTGATCGAGACCTTGTGGCCGAAGGAGCGCATCCTCGAGGTCTATCTCAACGTCGCCCAGTTCGGCCGCGGTATCTACGGCGTCGAGGCAGCCGCCCGCCGCTTCTATCACGAGCCTGCGGCACGCCTCTCATCGGGCCAGGCGGCGCTGCTCGCGGCCGTGCTGCCGAACCCGGTGCGCTGGCACGTCACGCGGCCGTCGCGCTTCGTGCTGTGGAAGCAGCAATGGATCCTCGCGCAGATCCGCCATCTCGGCGGCGCGGCGTACCTCGAGGAGGCGAAGCAATAGATCCATCGAACGGTAGATTCGCAGTACCCGGCTCGCGGATATACTTTGCGGGTACGGGCATTGCAGGTTTTCCCCGACCGTCTCCTGGGATGTAACCAACTCCATGGCCGAGCGCGAACTGACCGCCGCAGACTGGCGGGGCTACTCCGAAGCGCAGTTTCCACAGGGAAGCTGGAGCTTGGACGACCACGTGCTGCGCGCGTTGGCCTCAGGGCCGCGCGTGGACCTCATCACCCGCGAGCGCTTCCGCGACTTCACCCTCTTTTTCGAGTGGCGTCTGCCGCGCGGCGGTAATTCGGGAGTGCTCTATCGCGTCGCGGAGTCGCTCGAGCATTCCTGGCAGTCGGGACCGGAGATGCAGCTTCTCGATGACGAGCACCACAAGGGTGGCGCCAATGCGCTCACTTCGTGCGGGGCGCTCTACGGCCTCGTCGCGCCGTGGCACGATCAGCGCGATATCGCCAACACTTACCACAGCTCGCGGCTCATCGTACAGGGCAGCAAGGTCGAGCACTGGATCGATGACACGCAGGTGCTCGGCTACGACCTCGAGAGCGAGGAGCTCAAGGAGCGGATCGCGCACAGCAAGTTCCGCGAGTGGCCCCAGTTCGCTCAGCTGCAGGAGGGGCATATCGCCCTGCAGCATCACGGCACGGAGGCCTGGTTCCGCCGCATCCGCATAGAGACTCGTTGAAGCGCTGGATCCGGGCATCCTGCCCGGCCCAGCGCGATCACGAGCAAAAGAACGGCTTTTGCTCGTGATCTCCGCCACCTGCGGCGGTGGGGCACGTCCCTGTGCCGGATTACTTCGCTAACTACTCGAGCTCGGCGAGAAGCTCCGCCTGGTGCTCCTGCTGCAGCGCATCGAGCAGCTCATCGAGATCGCCGTCCATGATCTGCTGCAGCTTGTAGAGCGTGAGATTGATACGGTGGTCGGTGACCCGGCCCTGCGGAAAGTTGTAGGTGCGAATCCGCTCCGAGCGATCGCCGCTCCCGACCTGCAGGCGCCGCGTCCGGGCGCGGGCGCTCTGCTGCTTTTCCTCCTCGGCCGCAAGCAGGCGGGCCCGTAGCAGCTTCATGGCGCGGGAGCGATTCTTGTGCTGGGAACGCTCGTCCTGACACTCCACCACGATGCCGGTCGGCAGGTGGGTGATGCGCACCGCCGAGTCGGTCTTGTTGACGTGCTGTCCACCCGCACCCGAGGAGCGGTAAGTGTCGATCCGCAGGTCCGCCGGATTGATCGCCACTTCCTCGATCTCATCGAGCTCCGGCAGGATGGCCACCGTGCAGGCTGAGGTATGAATTCGCCCCTGCGCCTCGGTCTGCGGCACGCGCTGCACGCGGTGGGTGCCGGATTCGAACTTCAGGCGCGAGAACGCCCCGCGGCCGGCGATCCGGCTGATGATCTCCTTGTAGCCACCGTGCTCGCCGGGGCTCTCGCTCAGCACCTCGAGCGTAAAGCCCTTCGATTCGGCGTAGCGGCCGTACATGCGAAGGAGGTCGCCGGCGAAGAGGGCAGCCTCATCGCCTCCCGTCCCGGCACGTACCTCGAGAAAGAGGCCCTTGTCGTCGCGCGGGTCCTTGGGAAGAAGGAGCGAGCGCAGCTGCGACTCCGCAGCATCGAGCCCCGACTGCAGCCGCCCCACTTCTTCTGCCCCGAGCGAGCGCATGCCGGCGTCGGGGTCCGCAAGCATCTCCCGCGCGGCCACCAGGTCCCGCTCGAGCTCGTGGTAATGCCGCAGCCGCTCGGCCAGGGGCTCGAGCCGCGCGTATTCCATCGAGAGGTCCCGGAATTGCGGCGAGCCGCCGGCGATGTCGGTGGTGGCAAGCAGTCGGCCGACCTCCTCGAAGCGATCGGAGAGCTTTTCCAGGCGCTGGCGGATGGATTCCTTCATGGGTGTGACGGGCGGGAGTCTCGAGGCGCGGCATTCTGCGGATTGCTGCGTGGGGAGACAAGGAGTGCCATGCGCGCCGGGCGGGGAGGCTCTATAGTGACCATCGTGCGTGCCTTGACCCACCCCTTTCGTGTCCTCATCCCCGTTTTGTGCGGGGCGCTCGTGGCGGGCTGCGCCACCGAGCCGAAGGAGCCGCAGGCGGCGGCGCCGGATGCGGCTGCTCTGACGATCGTGGCCGAGATTGCGCTGCGGCAGGGCGATTGCAGGACCGCTTCCGAGACGTATGCGAAGGCGGCGGAGGCGGCCTCCGTGCCCGTGGCCCGCCGGGCAAGCGAGGTCGGCCTCGCCTGTGAGGATCTGCCGGCGGCCTGGCGGTCGGCGCAACGATGGCGGGAGCTTGCCCCCGAGAGCCGGGAAGCGGATGCCGTCCACGCGACCGTGGCGCTGAAGCTGTACCGGATTGCCGATGCCCGAGCGGCCGTCAAGGCGTATCTACTCGCGCCGCCCGCCAAAGCGGCTCGCCCGCGGCCGGTTGGCGCCGGCAGCAAGGCTGCGGGCCGCACCGGGACCGACTCGGCATCACACAACTCCGGCGATAACGGCCTCGCCGACCTGACCACCCTGCTGCTGCAGGAGTCCGATCCGCCTGAAGTGTTTGCGGCGCTGAACGGGGTCATCGATGGCGCCGGTGCCTCGCCGGCCAGGCTGACTCTGCTCGGAGAGCTGGCGCTCGAGGCCTATGATGCGCGTAGCGCGGAGCGTTGCGCGCTGCGAGCACTTCGAACGAGTCCCAAGGACGTGCAGGCGAATCGTCTGCTGACACGCTCCTACGTCGTGTTGGGCGACCCGGCCAAGGCGATCGCGGCAGCGCAGAGCTTCATGCGTGCGGAGCCGCGGCGTGGCATGTTTGAGCTCGCAGACGTCTACCAGGATCTCGGTAGAGTGGAGGATGCGCATCAGGAGCTCGAGCGGCTGCGCGCCGGCAACGCGCCACGCGCCGACATCGACCGGCGCCTCGCGATGCTGGCGTACGACTCCGGTGATTTTCAGGAGGCGCAGCAGCGCTTTGCCGATCTCGCCGAGGATGGCGAGGCGGATGAGAGCACCCTCATGTACCTCTCGGACATCGCCGCCCGGCAGGGGGATGTGGCGGCGGCTCTTGCCGGCTACGGTAAGCTCGCGGACTCCTCGCTTGCGCTGCAGGCGCGGGAGAAGGCGGCGGGACTGCTCTTGTCCGGCCATCACAGGAGCGCCGCGCTCGCTCTGCTCAAGGAGTACGGGCGGCAGCATCCGGAGGAGACCGTCGACCTCATCGTTGCGGAGGCGCAGCTTCTCGGCGATCACGGCGATGCCGGTGGCGCCCTCAAGCTGTTGGATAGGGGCCTGAGCGCGCATCCTCAGCATCCGGCGCTCGAATACGAGCGGGCCATCGTCCTCGAGGAGGAGGGCCAGGTGAGCGAATCGGTGCAGGCGCTGCGGCGACTGCTGGCGGCGCGCCCCGATGATCCCACACTGTTGAACGCTCTCGGCTACACGCTGGCCGATCACGATCTCGAGCTGGCACACGCCGAGTCGCTGATCCGCCGCGCCCTGGTGCAGATGCCCGACAATCCGGCTGTGCTCGATAGTCTCGGCTGGGTGCGGTTCCGCCGCGGCGATGCGGCCGGTGCCGTGCCGTCGCTCGAGCGCGCGTACGACATCAGTCACGATGCGCAGATTGCGGCCCATTGGGGCCAGGCACTGTGGACGGCGGGGCGGCAGCAGGCCGCGCGCAAGGTCTGGGCGGAGGCGCTGGCGCGTAATCCCGATTCGAAGCCGCTGCAGGCGATCGTCGCCCGCTTCATCCCGAATGCGAAATAACATCGGACCCTCGTCGGCCGGCGTCGTGTTGGCCGGCCTCGCGCTCGCCTTCGCCCTCGCCGGCTGTCAGACCGTTCCCGTGCCGGCAGCGCCTGCCGTGGCGTGGAGCGTCCGCCGGCCGGCGCTGCAGACGCTCAGCCGCTTCGGCCTCAATGGGCGTGTGGCAGTGGCCGTTGGCAAGCAGGGATTCAATGCAGGACTGCGCTGGTCGCAGACCGGCACGATGACGCACCTCAGCCTCACCGGCCCGCTCGGCGCCGGCGGCGTGGAGGTGACTGCAGATGGCGGCAATCTGAGCGTCGTCACTTCGAGCGGCAAGCACCTGGGCGCCGACGAGGCGCGTCGCGAGCTCGAGGACAAGCTCGGTTTCGAGCCGCCGCTCGCCAGCCTGCGCTACTGGGTCCTGGGTGTGCCGGACCCCGCGGGGCCGGCCTCCGTACAGGTCGATTCCCAACAGCGTCTCACCAGCCTCACGCAGGACGGGTGGCGGATCGACTACGGCAGCTACATGCCCGTCGGGGCCGAATGGCTGCCCCGCCTGATGACACTGCAGCGGGAGGGAGTGCGGGTACGGATGGTCGTCGACGGGTGGCGGTTGTGACGGGTGCCCAGAGCTCCTGGCCGGCGCCCGCCAAGCTCAATCTCTTCCTCCACATCACCGGCAGGCGGCCGGACGGCTACCACGAGCTGCAGACCGTCTTTCAGCTCATCGACCTCTGCGACACGCTGCTGGTGACTGTCCGGGATGATGGGGCGATCGATCGGCCGGAGGGGCCGGCCGATGTGCCACCGGAATCGGATCTGGTGGTCCGGGCCGCCCGCGCCTTACAGGACGCCTCCGGCACGGCGCTGGGTGCCACGCTGCGGGTGCGTAAGCGCATCCCCATAGGTGGGGGGCTTGGCGGCGGCAGCTCCGATGCGGCCACCACGCTCCTCGCGCTCAATCAGCTCTGGGGCTGCCGGCTCCCCATCGACGACCTCGCCCGTCTGGGGCTCCCCCTAGGGGCGGATGTGCCTGTATTCATTAGAGGTTTCTCTGCCTGGGCCGAGGGTGTGGGCGAGCGGCTGATCCCGCTCGAGCTGCCCGAGCGCTGGTACGTAGTGATCCATCCCGGGGTCGGGGTGAGCACCCGCGACGTGTTCCAGAGCACTGAATTGACACGAAATTCCCCTCTCATCACAATACGCGCCTTTTTCGAGGCCGGTGGTCGCAACGACTGCGAGCCGGTCGTGCGGGCGCGCTGTCCCGAGGTGGCGGCGGCGCTCGATTGGCTGTCGCGATATGCGCCGGCACGGCTGACGGGAACCGGCTCCTGTATCTTCGCGTCCTGCGCGACTGCCATCGAGGCGGAGCGAATTGCGGCGCGCGTACCGGATGACTGGACGAGCTTCGTGGCGCGGGGACTTAATATCTCACCGGCGCAGCGTTCCCTGACGTAGTTTGCTGGGGTGTCGCCAAGTGGTAAGGCAGCGGGTTTTGATCCCGCCATTCGGAGGTTCGAATCCTTCCAC
>Ga0134125_10003986_pt1 | contig 16933 bp, 17 predicted proteins | sample KB31751_FD_96464 | JGI IMG/M metagenome (GOLD analysis project Ga0134125, IMG submission 96464) | Terrestrial soil microbial communities with excess Nitrogen fertilizer from Kellogg Biological Station, Michigan, USA - KB3-175-1 | ecosystem: Environmental > Terrestrial > Soil > Unclassified ...
GTCCGGCACCGGCGTGACCTTCGCGCTCAACATCAGTGGCTCCTCCAGCCAGTCCGTTGACGGCGGCGGCACTGCAACCTACGCCTTGTCGGTTACCCCCGGCTCCTTCACCGGCACGGTGACTCTGGCCTGCTCGGGAGCGCCCGCCAACGCCACCTGCACCGCCAGCCCGGCCTCGACCTCGCTCACCGCGGGCGCGGCGCCGACAACGGTGTCGGTAACCGTGACCACCACGGCCCGCGCCCTGGCGCCGCCTGTGTCTTTGCCCACGCTGCCCGGCTCGCCGCTGCGCTGGCTGGGACTGGCGCTCGGCGGGCTGCTCTTGCTGGCCTTCCTGATGATCATGGCCGTACGGCGGCGCACGCCGGTCTGGCTGCTGGGCGCGGTCGCGGGCGCGGCACTGTTCGCCGCGGGATGCGGCACCGGCAATAACCTGCCCACCGCCGGCAACGGCACCCCGGCGGGCAACTATACCCTCACCGTCACCGGCACGGCGGGCGGCGCTTCCCGCTCGGTGGCCCTGCGCCTGACCGTCAATTAGAACCGGGTGAGGAGTGGCACGGCCACTTTTTGCTTGGGTCGCTCCCGTTGCCACCCCAAGCCGCTGACAGCGGCTTGGGGGCCCCGGCGTTGGTCGCTCGGATGCCGGGTTTCGATTGTCGGCAGGGGATTCCCGCTCTGCCCAGGGCATCTGCATGCCGCCATTAGAAGTTGAAGTTGGCGATCAGGTCAATGCGGCGGTTGGCGGCGCCGGAGGAGTACTCCCCGCCCTGCAATCCGATCGAGTGGCCGAACAGCGGTGAGAGCACATTACCCACCGGGGCAGCCAAATTCACGTTGTTCAGCACGTTCCGGGCTTGCACGCCTAGGCCGAAGTGGTAGCGGTCGTCCTTGGCGCCGCCAAACCCGAAAGTCTTCATCACGCGCAGATTGACCGCGAAGGCCGCCGGGCCGTACTCGCTGTCGGGTGCGATCATCACGTCATTGGGTCCGGGGGCGATGTTGAAGCGCCCATAGGCGGTTTGCAGTACGTCGGCGGCGGGCGTGCTGGAGGTGGCGAGCGCGGGACGGGCGTTCTGCTGGCCGGTGCCAAAGAGGTCTTGTCCCAAACTCAGGCTGAAGGGCGACCCCGACTGGGCCACGACAAAAGGGTTGGCGGTAACACCCCAGGGCAGATTCACGCTGCCGCCGAAGTACAGACGCTGGCGGATGTCCCAGGGGGACGGGCCGTAATCGGCCATCAGGTCCCAGGGATGGGTGGGAAAGCTATCGGCGCCAAAGGTGTCGCCGAAGGCGTGGTTATAGCTGTAGTAGCCGTTGAGCGAGAGCGCGCCGCCGGGGTGGTATTTGAAGTTCACCGTGAGCTGGTTCTGGCGCGAGACGCCGCCAGGACCGTACTCATAGAGGTTGCCGAGGGCATCGCCAAAGGGGCGCACTCCGCTCGAGGGAACCTGGGGATTATAGGTGCCTGGCAGCGGCGCGTTGATGTCGTTGGTGAAGAGCTGATCCCATCCGTAGGAGTGCAGGTAGCTGACCGTGACCGTGCCCGCCTTGCCCCACTGACGCTCCAGGCTGAGGCTCGCGGTCATGGTGGGCGGCGCCTGCAACTCCGGCGAGAACAGGTAGGTGGTGGGCAGCGCGGCAGTGTCGCCCGCCAGCGTCGCCGGTGCGGGCACGTTGGGATAGAACGCGGGCGAATCCACCAGGTACTGTCGCTGATTGCGGCCGTTGAGATGGGCGACCACGATCATCTGGTCGTCGTCAATGCGCTCATAAAAGATACCGAAGCCGGCACGCAGCACCGTGGACGACGCCTTGCCCAGTCCCCAGGCCAGCCCCAGGCGCGGCGCCCAATCGGCCTTGTCGTGCGGAATGTTTTCGGTCTCGAAGCGCAGGCCGTAGTCGAGCATCAGGTTGGGGCGGAACTGCCATGCATCCTGCGCGTAGAGCGACCCATCCACGCGGTTGATGTGGGCGGTGGGATTGCCGGAGGCCAGCGAGAACTGGCTGGGGCCGAAGCCCGCCGCCTGGATCTGCGCCATGGTCATGCCCTGCGCGAGGTCTTGCTGGGTGGTGGCGTAGTCGCCGAGCGAGGGGAAGACAAAGCTGCCGTTGAAATTCGACATGCTGGTCTCGGTGCGGGCGACATCGGCAGCCTCGCCTCCCAGCCCAATCTGATGATGGCCGTGGTTGAGGCTAAGATCCTCGCGCAAATCGTTGTGGGTCTCGCTGCGCTGGAAGCTGCCGTTGGCGTTGCCCCCGCCGGTGAAGGCGCCCAGCACCTGGATGGTCGGGCCGGACACCTCGGCGCCGTTGTGGTCGTGGATGTGCACGAACTGATAGCGCAGGCGGTTCACGCCCACCGCGCCCAGGGTTTGGGTGTCGCCAACCTGCAGGTTGTGGCGGCGCGAGCTGTTGTCATAAGCCTGCGAGGGCAGTGAAAACCCGCCGACGCCGCTGCCCGACTGACTGGTCTGTTGGTTCTGGTAGCGCGCGGTCAGTATGTTGGTGGGGGTGAGCTGGAAGTCGAGCCGCGGCGTAATCGCGGTGCGGTGGCTGGGGTTGGCCACCGAGGTGACGAAAGTCTCGGGCGCGAAGTTGGCTTTCAGGATCTGGGCGTTGACCACGTTGAGGCTGTCAATGTCGCGGCGCTGCAGCGCCAGGAACCACGATAGCCGCTTGCCCAGCGGCCCGCTGACGTCGGCGTTGTAAATGTTCGAGTGGTAGGGCGGCGGCGTAACACCGGTGGCCGCGAGAAACGGCTGGATGGCGTTCATCTGCCAGGTATTGCCGTCGTATTCGAGGTTGCCGTGCAGGTCCTGCGACCCTGGCTTGGTATGGATCTGTACCCGTCCGTAGCCGAGCTGGTTGAACTCCGGCGAAAACGGGTCGTTGTTAACCTCGACCGAAGCGATCGCCGACTTGGGCGGGATGTCGCCCTGGGTGAAGCCGTCGATATAGATCGTCGCGCCGCCGCCGCCCACCGCGGGGCCGGCCAGGGCGGCAAGGTCGGTGGCCAACTGATCCGGATCGTCGGCGAGCGATTGCAACGCGCTGCCGCTGAGCACCACCGCGGCGGCCCGGTCCGCGGGCTGGAGGTTGACGTCCGCCGCCTGTGCGGTCACGGTCACGCTCTGCTGGTTGGCCCCGAGCTGCAGTTTGATGTCGGCGAGTGGGGCGGGCTGGCGCGCCACCGGGACACTGGCGTGGTAGGGCGCAAATCCGCTCGCGCTGATCACCAACTCGGCGCTGCCCACCGGCACGCCGGTCACGTTGAAGCGGCCCTGCCTGTCGGTGGCGGCCTGATGGGTGCTGCCATCGCCGGCAATCACCGTGATTTGCGCGTTCGCGATCGCCGCACCACTCGGGTCCAGAACGCGTCCGCGCACCGCCGGTCCACCCGCACGCTGCGCCGCCGCCGAACCCAGCGCAAGAAACATCAACCCCAGTACGGCCCCCAGCCAAACCAGCCGGGACCGCTTCCACCGCAGACAAGTATGCATGATGCATTCCAGTGTGTCCGCTGCCGCCTGAAGACTGGCTGAATGCGCGCCTTTTTTCGTATCGCAGCGCGACCAACGGCCTCCGCGTTTTAGCGTGAACCCGCGGCGGAACCGGCTTCACGCCCGACGTAGTGGAATCCGATCACTGTCCCACCCGCCGGCTGCGCCCGCGGAAGAGGGCGACAGGGTGGCCAGACTGGTTGGTGACGCGTACATCGTAGACGCCGCTGCGGCCGACCAGCGCCAACTCGTGGGCCTCGGCGGTGAGCTCGTCTCCGAGCTGCACCGGGGCCAGGTACTCGATCGAGCAGCCGGAGGCGACCGCGGGGTAGCCGTGGCTGTTGCAGGCGAAGGCGAAGGCCGAATCGGCGAGCGCGAAGACGAAGCCGCCATGGCAGGTGGCGTGACCCTGGATCATGTCTTCCCGGATCCGCATCCGGACCTTGGCGTAGGCAGGCGAGGCCTCAAGCAGTTCCATGCCGAGATCCTGCGAGGCGCGGTCGCGCGCGAACATGGCGCGGGCGGGGGCTTCGGGCGCGTCAGGCATGGAAGCGGCCCCCGGCGGCGTGGAGCTGGTGGATCAGCGGCGAGATGCGGTAGCGGTCTTCCCCATAAAAGGCGCCGAGGTGGCCGAGTGCGGCGCGCACGGATCCGATGCCGAGGCGGTCGGCCCAGGCGAGGGGACCGAGCGGGTAGTTGACGCCCTTGCGCATGGCGGTATCCACGTCGGCGGCGGAGGCGACACCATAGTGCACCGCGTCGGCGGCCTCGTTGGCGAGCATGGCGACGGTGCGCAGCACGGCGAGGCCGGGCAGGTCGCGCAGCGGCGAGACGGCGAAGCCGGCGGCCTGGAGTGTGCCCACGGCGAGGCGGTACGCGGCCTCGCTGCACCGTGGCGACCTTGTGGCGGCAAGCCGGGTCGCGCGGGCGTAATCGAGAGCGAGGTCCACCAGCACCAGCTCGCGGGGACCGCTCTGCTCGGCGCGCACGGCGGCGGTACGGCCGTCGGAAGCGGCGATCACCACGGGACCGGCTTCCACCCACTCCTGGTCGGCGGCGACGCGGACGACACGCCCGCAGACAGTAGAAAGACGCTGCGCCAGAGATTCGACCAGAGGGCCGTCGCCGCCCAAAGTGATGAGTTCGGGGGCGGAAGCAGGGGGTTCGGTCGCGGGAGGCTCCGGCGTCACGCCCTCGCCATAGGGATAGAAGCCACGCCCGGACTTGCGCCCCAGCCACCCCGCCTCGACCAGCTCCTGCTGTACCAGCGAGGGCGCAAAGCGCGGGTCGCCAAAGAAGGCGCGGAAGACCGAACTGGTTACGGCGAAGTTGACATCCTGGCCGATCAGGCCGGTGAGCTCGAGCGGCCCCATGCGGAAGCCGCCGCACTCGCGCAGCACCGCATCAATGGTGGCGGCGGAGGCCGCCTGCTCGGCCAGCAGCCGCAGACCCTCGGCGTAGAACGGCCGGGCGACGCGGTTGACGATGAAGCCGGGGGTGGAACGCGCGCGAACCGGGGCCTTGCCCCAGGCGCGCGCCAGCGCCTCGACCTGGGCGAGCGAAGCCGGGTCGCTGGCCACGCCGCCGACGATCTCGACCAGCTCCATCAGCGGCGCGGGGTTGAAGAAGTGCATGCCGACCAGACGCTGCGGCGCGCGCAGGGCGGCGGCGATGGCGGGGATGGAAAGCGAGGAGGTGTTCGTGGCGAGCAGGCAGTCGGCGCCGACCAGGGATTCGAGCTCGGCGAAGAGGCGGCGCTTGACGTCGAGATCCTCGACCACGGCCTCGATCACCAGCCCGGCGGGGGCCAGCTCGGCAAGTGTGCCGGCGGCGGAGAGGCGCGCCCCCGCGTCCGCTGCGGCCTCGGCGGTCATCTTCCCCTTGGCCGCGAGCTTCGCGAACATGGCACGCACGCTCTTGACCGCGGCCTCGGCGGCGCCCGCGCGGGTATCGAAAAGGAGCACGCGATGGCCGGCCGCGGCCGCCACCTGGGCGATGCCCGCTCCCATCGCGCCAGCGCCGACAATGCCCACGGAGACCATGATCATTTCCCCTCGAAGCGCGGAGCGCGCTTGGCCAGGAAAGCCGCGACGCCCTCGTGGTAGTCGGCGCTGGCGCCAAGTTCGCGCTGGAGGTCGCGCTCGATATTGAGCTGGGAGTCAAGCGAGTTCTCGGCGCCGGCATATATCGCTTGCTTCATGCGGGCGAGGCCGAGGGTGGGAGACTGGGCGAGCTGAGCGACGAGCGCTTCGACCGCCGCGGAGAACTCGGCATCGGGAACCGCGCGCCAGATCAGGCCCCACGCCGCCGCCTGTTCGGCGGGCAGCTTGTCCCCCAGCATGGCGAGCCCGAGTGCGCGGGCGGTACCGACCAAGCGAGGGAGGAAGTACGTGCCGCCGGTGTCGGGGACGAGGCCCAGCTTGCAGAAGGGCTCGTAGAAGACGGCGGAGCAGGTGGCGAGCACGAGGTCGCAGGCGAGGGCCAGGTTGGCGCCGGCGCCGGCGGCGACGCCGTTGACGGCGCAGACCACGGGCAGGGGTAGTGCCCGGATGGCGCGGACCAGCGGAGCGTAGTACCGCTCGATGGAGGCACCGAGGTCCACCGCGGCGCCGGGGGTGACGGCGCGGTCGCCGAGGTCCTGGCCGGCGCAGAAGGCGCGGCCGGCGCCGGTGAGCAGCAGGACCCGGGCCTTCTCGGCCCGGGTCTGCTCCAATGCCGCGCGCACCTCGTGATGCATGGCGACGTTGAAGCTGTTGAGCTTGTCGGGACGGTTGAGCGTGAGCCGGGCCACGCCGTCCGTGAGCGTAAAGAGGATCGTGCTAAAGTCGCCGCTCATTGGTTTTTGAACGCCGGCTTGCGCTTCTCGACGAAGGCGGCCATGCCCTCCTTGCGGTCGGCGGTGGCGAAGGTGGACTGGAAGGCGCGGCGCTCGAAGCGCAACCCCTCGGCCAGCGGCATCTCGGAGGCGGCGTTGATGGATTCCTTGATCATCATCACCGCGGGGAGGGAGTGGGAGGCTATTTTGGCGGCAAGCTTGAGCGCCTCGGCGCGCAGCTCGGCGGCGGGAACGACGCGAGTGACCAGGCCGGAGCGCTCGGCCTCGGCGGCGTCCATGCGGCGGCCGGTAAGACACATCTCCATCGCCTTGGACTTCCCCACCAGGCGGGCCAGGCGCTGCGTGCCGCCGGCGCCCGGCATGGTGCCGATGGAGATCTCGGGCTGGCCGAAGACGGCGGTGTCGGCCGCCAGGATGAGGTCGCACGCCATGGCGAGCTCGCAGCCCCCACCCAGGGCATAGCCTGCCACCGCGGCGATGATCGGCTTGCGCAGCGAGCCCATGCGCTTCCAGGCGGCGGCGCGGCCATGGGGAAAGTCGGCGAGGAAGAGGTCCACGAAGCTTGTGTCCTGGAGCTCCTTGATGTCGGCGCCGGCGGCAAAGGCCTTCTCGCTGCCGGTGATGACGATGGCGCCGATGCCGGGGTCTTCCTCGAAGGCCTGGAGCGCCGCGCCCAGCTCGTTGATCAGCGGGGTGGAGAGCGCGTTGAGCGCGGCGGGGCGGTGCAACGTCACGATGCCGACCCGCCCCTCGGTTTCGACCAGGATGTTCTCGTAGCTCATGATGGTTCCCTGGACTTGTACAGCGGCTCGTACTGGATGTCGGGCATGCGGCGCCGGCCGGGCTCGACCGCGGCCAGCGGGTCCGCCGGACGGAGCGAGGCGAGGCAGCGCCGGGCAAGGTCCTGGTAGAGCGCGGTGCCGGCGGTCTTCCAGGCGATCTCCTCCTCGGTGAGCTCGCGCGTCACGCGGGCGGGCGTGCCGCGCGCCAGGCTGCGGGCGGGCACCTCGAAGTTCGACTTGACGAAGGACATGGCGGCGACGATGGCGCTCTCGCCGATCACCGCGCCGTCCATGACCACGGAGTTGATCCCCACCATGGCGTTGCGGCCAATGCGGCAGCCATGCAGCACGGCGGCGTGGCCGATGTGCCCGCCCTCGGCGACAATGGTGTCCTCGCTCGGGAAGCCGTGCAGAATACAGCAGTCTTGGACGTTGCTGCCGGGCTCGAGGACAAGGCGCCCGAAATCGCCGCGGAGCGAGGCACAGGGACCGACGTAGCAGCCGGCGCCGACGATCACGTCGCCGATGAGCACCGCCGTGGGGTGAACGAAAGCGGCCGGGTCCACCACGGGGACGATGCCGTCCAAGCTATAGACATGCGCCATAGGCTAGACGTGGCTGCGGCTCTGCACGATGCGGAAGCGGCTGGCGACGAAGGCCGTGTCGGTGAGGCTGGAGTTGGCCGCGGGGTTGGCGCCGGTGCCGTGGAAGTCGCTGAAGGCGGCGGACTGGTTGACGAAGACGCCGCCGGTGAGGTTCTCGCTCAGCGCCACCCCGCCCTGCAGCGCCGCCTCGCGCGCCGCCTCGATCACACCGGGGTCGGTGGAGTAGACGGAGAGCGTGAGCGCGCCACGTTCGCGGGCGGCGCGGCCGGCGAGCGCGAGGCTCTCGGCGCTGGAGGCGGTGGCGATCACAAACGCCACCGGGCCAAAGACCTCGTGCATGAAGCGGATCTGTTCCCGCGCCTCGGCCTTCAACAGCAGCGGGGTGCGGATCCGGGCGCCGGGAAATTGCGGGTGAGCCAGTTCCTGACGGTCGAGCAGAATGTCTTCCGGGCGCGCATTGGCTTTGCTCTGTTCCAAACGCGCGAGAATCTCGTCGTTCTGGATGGCGCCCAGGATCTCGACCGCCTTGGCCGGGTCGGCGGTGAGTTTCCTGACAGCCTGCGCCAACCCCTGCGCCACCTGATCGAAGCTCATCGCGCCCTCGGGGGTCTGGATCCCCTCCCGCGGGACAAAAATGTTCTGGGGCGCGGTACACATTTGGCCGGAGTAGAGGGCCAGCGAAAAAGCGATGTTGCGGGCCATGCCGGCGAAGTCGGCCGTGGAATCCACGATGATCGAGTTGACCCCCGCCTTCTCGGTGAACACCACGGCTTGGTGGGCGTTGCGCTCCAGCCACTCGCCGTGGGCCGGGCTGCCGGTAAAGTCCATGATCTTGATCTCGGGGCGGAGGGCGAGTTCCTGGGCGGTGCTATCGCCGGCGCCGTGGGCGACCAGGGTCACGACGTTGGGGTCGAACCCGTTCTCGGCAAGCACGCCGCGCGCGATCTCGACGGTGATGGCCAGGGGCAGGATCGCGCCGGGGTGGGGCTTCACCACCACCGCGTTGCCGGTGGCAAGGCTGGCGAAGAGACCGGGGTAGCCGTTCCATGTGGGGAAGGTGCAGCAGCCGATCACCAGGGCGATGCCGCGGGGGGCGATGGCGAAGCGCTTCTCCATCTTGAGCGGCGGGTTCTTGCCTTGCGGCTTCTCCCAGACGGCGGTGCGCGGCACCCGGTCCATCTCCTGCCAGGCGTAGGCGACGGCTTCCAGGCCGCGGTCCTGGGCGTGCGGACCGCCAGCTTGGAAGGCCATCATGAACGCCTGGCCGGTGGTGTGCATCACGGCGTAGGCCATTTCGAAGCTGCGCTGGTTGAGGCGGGTGAGGATCTCGAGCGAGACGCCAACCCAGGCTTCGGGGCCGGACTTGCGCCAACTCTCGGCGGCCTGGCCGGCGGCGTGCAGCAGCACGTCGAGGTTGACCTTGGGATAGCGGACCTCCAGGCGCTCGCCGTAGGGCGAGACCTCATTGCCCACCTCGCCCACGGTGCCGGGCTGGTTGAGCTCGAAGGGCTGGTGGAGGCGCGCTTCGAAAGCGGCCTTGCCCAACTCGTTGGCCTGCTCGCCGTAGCTCCGCGGGCTGGGCATTTCCGCGAACGGCGACCAGTAGCCGCGGCTGCGCGTGGCTTCGACCGCCTGGTCGAGCAGGGCGCGGTGCTGTTGGAACAACTGAAAACCCGCTTGCGGTTGCGCCTGGGGCATGAGGTGCGTCCTTCGATTCTCCGGCCGCGGCGGCCGGGTTCAGTCCTGGTCGAAATCCACAACGACCTGTTCGGTCACCGGATAGCTTTGGCAGGTCAGGATATAGCCACGGGCAATCTCGTAATCTTCGAGCGCGAAGTTGCCGTCCATATCCACCTCGCCTGACTCCAGTTTGGCACGGCAGGTTGCGCAAACTCCACTCTTGCAGGAATAGCGCAGGTCGAGGCCCGCGCGCAAGCCGGCGTCGAGGATAGTTTCGCTGCCGCGGACGACGGGAATGGTGTGGTGGCGCCCATCCACAATGAGGGTGGCTTGGCAAAGGCCGGCAGCGGCGGGGGCCTCGGCCCGGGGGCGGGGAGCACCCTGGCGGCTGACGGCGAACTGCTCGAGTTTGGTGCGATCGCGATCGTAGCCCCAGGACTGGAGAGCGGCGGCGAGATCGCGATTCATCCCGTGCGGGCCGCACAGGAAAACGGCATCCATAGCTTCGAGCGGGCCCCAGTGGCGGAGCAGGTCATGGACCATTTCCGGGGTGAGGCGGCCGTTGAGCAGCTCGAGGTCCTGCTGCTCGCGGCTCATGACGTGAACCAGGGAGAAGCGGGTGAGGTAGACGTCCTTGAGATCGGCCAGTTCCTCGCGGAACAGGATCGAGCTGGAGGCGCGGTTGCCGTAAAAGAGGGTGAACTCGCTCCGGGGCTCGGCGGCGAGCGTGGTCTTGACGATGGAAAGCACCGGGGTGATGCCGCTGCCGGCGGCGATGGCGAGGTAACGGCGTTGGGCGGCGGGGTCGAGCGGCGTATGGAAGAGTCCCGCCGGGGGCATCACGTCGAGCCGGTCGCCGGCTTGGAGATTCTGGGCCCAGGACGAGAACACCCCGCCCGTCTGGCGCTTGATCAGAATGCGCAGGCGCTGCTCGCTGGGCGCGGCGCAGATCGAGTAGGAGCGCCGCACCTCGGCCCCGTCGATCGTCGCGCGCACGTTGACGTGCTGGCCGTGGACGAAACGGAAGGTTTCGCGCAACTCCCGCGGGACTTCCAGCGTCACGGTGACCGCCTCGCGCGTCTCCGGCCGGACCTCGGCGACGGTCAGGGTGTGGTACTGGCTCATGCTAGCGATTTGAAGTAATCGAAGGGCTCGCGGCACTCCCGGCAGCGGTAGAGCGCCTTGCAGGGGGTCGAGCCGAACTGGCTGAGGCACTCGGTGTTGCGCGAGGCGCAGTGGGGGCAGGCGACGTGCGCCGGGGCGATCGAGACCAGATCCGGGGCAGGCGGCGCGATGCCGAACTGGCGGAGCTGTTCCCTGCCCTTATCAGTGAGCCAGGCGGTGGTCCAGGCAGGCGCGAGCTGGGTCTCGAGGCGGATGCGGTCAATGCCGTGGGCGTGGAGCGCGGCCTCGATATCGTGGGCGATCACGGCGGTGGCGGGGCATCCGGAGTAGGTGGGCGTAACCGTGACCACCAGCTCCTCGCCCCGCCAGGCGACGTTCCGGACGATGCCGAGATCCACCACGGAAATCACCGGGACCTCGGGATCGGGGACGTCCTCCAGCCAGTGCCAAATTTGTTCGGTCTCTACCACTGCGCTCCCGGATAGGCCCGCTGCAGGAACTGCATCTCGGCCAGCAGGCGGCCCAGCTTTTCCGTATGGATGCCCTGTTTGCCGCCGCGCTGCATCCAGTTCCGGTTGGGCACGGTCAGTGTCGCACGAGCGAAGGTGGCGGCAACTTCTTCGAGCCAGGCGGGGCGCAGGGCGGCGCAATCGCAGTAAGGGCGGTCGGCGTCGTCGGTGGTGAACATCTCGCCGGTGTAGGGCCAGAGTTCCTCCACGGCCGCCTGCATGCGGCGGTGACTCTCCTCGGTGCCGTCGCCGAGACGGACCACCCAGTCGCGGCTGCGCTGCAGGTGGTAGGTGACCTCCTTCACCGCCTTACCGGCGATGGCGGCGATCCTCGGCTCGGGTGACACCGCGAGCGCCGCGAGCGCGAGCTTGTGCCAGGCGTCGAAGTAAAACTGGCGGGTCATGGTGGCGGCATAATCGCCGTTGGGCTGCTCGACCAGGAGCAAGTTGCGGAAAGCGCCGGCGTCGCGCAGAAAGGCAAGCTGGTCCTCGGTGCGTCCCGCGCCTTCCACTTCGGCGGCGAGGCTGAGCCAGAGGCGGGCCTGGCCGAGCAGGTCGAGCGCGACATTGGTGAGGGCGAGGTCCTCTTCGAGCACCGGTCCGTGGCCGCACCACTCGCCCAAGCGCTGGCTGAGAATCAGGTCGTTGTCGCCCAGCCGTAGGCAAAACTCGTTCATCGCTAGATGTTCTTCACCTCGGGCGGGACGTGGAAGAACCCGGGGTGGCGGTAAACCTTGTTGTTGGCGGGCTCGAAGAGGGGCTCCTTCTCGCCCGGGCTGCTGGCGGTGATGGCTTCCGACGGGACCACCCAGATGCTGACGCCCTCGTGGCGGCGGGTGTAGACGTCGCGGGCGTTGACCAGCGCCATCTCGGCGTCGGCGGCGTGCAGGCTGCCCACGTGCTTGTGGGCGAGGCCGTGCTGGCTGCGAATGAAGATTTCAAAGAGCATGTATTTATGCGCCGGGCTCCGGCTTCGCCGCCCGGCTCGCATTCCTTAAGAACGCTACGCGGGGGCCCCTCGCCCCGCTCCGCTTCCCGCGTGCTTGGCGGCGTGGGCGCGGGCGGCCTCGCGCACCCAAGCGCCGTCTTCCTGGGCTTGGCGCCGCATCTCGAGCCGATCCTTGTTGCAGGGGCCATTGCCGCGGATCACCTGGTTGAATTCGTCCCAGTTGATGACTCCGAAGTCGTAGTGGCCGCGCTCCTCGTTCCAGCGCAGATCGGGATCGGGCACCCTAAGGCCGAGGTAGTCGGCCTGGGGCACGGTCTGGTCCACGAACTTCTGGCGCAGGCCGTCGTTGGAGACCAGCTTGATCTTCCACTGGCTGGACTGGGCGGAGTGGCTGGATTGCTCGTCGGGCGGCCCGAACATCATCAGCGATGGCCACCACCAGCGGTTGAGCGCGTCCTGCGCCATCGCCTTCTGGGCCTCGGTGCCGCGGCTGAGCGCGACCAGGATGTCGAAGCCCTGGCGCTGGTGGAAGCTCTCCTCCTTGCAGATCCGAACCATGGCGCGAGCGTAGGGTCCGTAGGAGCAGCGGCAGAGCGGGATCTGGTTCATGATGGCGGCGCCGTCCACCAGCCATCCGATGGCGCCGATATCGGCCCAGGTCAAGGTCGGGTAATTGAAGATGCTGGAGTACTTGGCCTTGCCGCTAAGCAGGTCGGCGATGAGGTCCTCGCGCTCCACGCCCAGGGTTTCGGCGGCGCTATAGAGGTAGAGACCGTGGCCGGCCTCGTCCTGCACCTTGGCAAGCAAGATGGCTTTGCGCTGGAGCGTGGGCGCGCGGCCGATCCAGTTGCCTTCGGGAAGCTGTCCGACGATCTCAGAGTGGGCATGCTGGGAGATCTGGCGGACCAGGGTCTTGCGGTAGGCGTCGGGCATCGCATCCTTGGGTTCGATCTTGATACCCGCGTCGATGCGCTCTTGAAAAATGCGATCCTGAAACGCGCGCTCCGCCACGCTCTCCATATCCTTCATAATACGCCTGTTAAACTGGAACCCATGTGGACGCTGGCGCTCGAAACCACGACCGCGCTGGGCAGCCTGGCGCTGCTCGACAATGCGGTTGCGGTCGAAGAAGAGGCGCTCGAGTCGCGCCACTATTCAGCCTCCATTTTTCAGGTCACGGAATTGGTCTTGGAGCGGCAGGGGCTGCGGTTATCCGAAGTCCATTTGTTCGCGGTGGCGGACGGGCCGGGCTCGTTCACCGGCGTACGCATGGGGCTGACAGCGGTCAAGGGCTGGGTCGAAGTTCTCGGAACACCGGCCGTCCCTGTGTCTACTTTGCGTGCCGCGGCGGAGCAAGAGACAGGCCCGCGCGTCGCCGCGCTCGACGGTTCGCGGGGCGAGGTCTACTACGGCGTGTATCCGGAGGGCGAAGAGGGACTAGAGACGCTGGAGGCGTTCCGGCTGCGGCTGGCGCGGCTGGGGCGGCCGGGGTTTACGCCCCATGCCGCGCTGCGCGAGCTCGTGCCCGAGCTGACGCTATGCGGGCCGCGGCTGGCGGCGGCGGTGGGGCGGCTGGGGCTGGAGGAATTTCGGGCGGGGCGCGCGCTGGACGCGCTACGGCTGGACGCGCGCTACTTGCGCCGCTCGGACGCGGAGTTGTACGCCAAGGCGCTGTGACCGGCGGCCTGCTCATCCGTCCGGCGGAAGTCAGCGACCTGGAGCAGGTGGCGGCGCTGGCCCACGCCATCTTCGGCGCGAGCGCCTGGGGGTTGGCGCACTTCATGCCGCATCCACAGCGGGAGGTGTTGCTGGCGTCCGCGGGCGGAGAGGTCCTGGGCTACGCCGTGGTGCAGTGGGCGGGGGACGAGGCGGAACTGCAGTCGCTGGCGGTGGCGAGCCGGCGGCGGCGCGCGGGGATTGGCGCGGCGCTGCTGGAACAAGCGCTGGCGTTCGCGGCCGGACGCAGGGCGGAGACGATGTTCCTGGAGGTACGGGAGTCGAACCTCGCCGCGCGCGGCTTTTACGGCCGGTTTGGTTTCCAGGAGTGCGGCCGCCGTCCCGGCTACTACCATGAGCCGGAGGAGGCGGCGCTGGTCCTACGACGATCGGTCGGCGCGGGCGCCTAAGCCGTACATGGCGTCTTTCACGTGGAGCTTGAGCTTTTTCAAGCGCGTGGCCTCCATCTCCTCCTCGGAGGTGAGGTAGCGCTTCTGGTTGAGGTTTCGGAGCTGCGAGTCGAGCGTGGAGTGCTCGGCGGCGAGTTGAGAAAAATCCCCGGTCTGGTCCAAGGCCATACCCTCCCGCAATCGCTTACAAGCAAACGCTACCACCCCGGCGAACGGCTTTCAAGTGGCTCCCGAACGGAATTTCAGGGGATTCCCAGGCACCGAAAGCGACCCCTGCTAGGATGAAAACACTTTGGACGGAGCACTGATCGTCTATAAGCCCACAGGGATGACCTCGCACGACGTGGTGGCGCGGGTGCGCCGGGCTTTTTTCTCGATGCGCGCGGGCGCCCGGCTTCGCCGCCCGCGCTCGCAGACATCGGAAGCGCTGCGCGGGGGCCCCTTGCCCCGCTCCGCTTCTGCTTGGGGAAGGAATCTTGGACGGAGCACTGATCGTCTATAAGCCCAGAGGGATGACATCGCACGACGTGGTGGCGCGGGTGCGCCGCGTTACGCGCGAGCGGTCGGTAGGGCACTTGGGGACGCTCGATCCGGCGGCCACCGGAGTGCTGCCGCTGCTGCTGGGGCGGCTGACGCGGCTGGCGCAGTTCTTCGAGGGGCGGGAGAAGGAGTACGCCGGCGAGATCCGGTTCGGGTTCGCCACCGACACCTATGACGCCGCGGGCGAACGGGTGGGCGAGTTCAGCCCGAACGCGCCCGAACGCAGCGCCATCGAGGCGGCCCTGCCGCGCTTCCGCGGCCGTATCCGGCAGACGCCGCCGCCGTTCTCGGCCAAGAAGATCGGCGGGGTGCCGGCCTATAAGCTGGCGCGCCAGGCGAAACCGGTGGAACTCCAGCCGGTTGAGGTCGAGGTGCGGGAGTTCGAGCTGGTGAGCCTGGAGGGCGACCGCATTCGGTTCCGGGTGGTGTGCTCGAAAGGCACGTACATCCGCGCCTTGGCGCACGACCTGGGAGCGGCGGTGGGGACGGGAGCGCACTTGGCGGAGCTGGAGCGTACGCGCGTCGGGGAGTTCACGCTGGCGGATGCGCGGACGCTCGAGGAGCTGGCGGCGCTGGCGGAGCGTGGTGGCGTGGAGGAGGCGCTGGTGCCGGCGCACCGGCTGCTGCCCGAGATGCCCGCGGTGGTGGCGACGGCGGAGGCCGAGGCCAAGCTGCTACAAGGCCGGGCCGCGAACCTGGCGGAGTTTTCGCGCGCGCCGCTGGTCAAGGTGATGGCGGCCGATCAACGCCTGGTGGCGCTGGGGCGCCGCATGGCGGGGAGCCTGTTTCATCCGCAAATGGTGTTTCCGAAATGACCGGAATACCGCAACTGGACGCGGCCGCGGTCGAGGCCCGGCTGCAGGAAGTGGGCTGGTGGGCGGCTCTGGAGCAGGCGCTCATCGAGCTGATCCGGGGCAAGGCGGCGGCGCCGCCGCGGATCGCGGTACGGGCGCCCGCCGGCCTGCTGGCGGCGATGCCCGGGTACGCCGGCGGGGTCTTGGGGGCGAAGCTGGTGACCGTCTTCCCTGCCAACGCCCAGAACGGATTGCCGGGGCACCAGGCGGTGATCACCCTCTTCGACGCCGCGACCGGGGCGCCCTTGGCGATCATGGACGGCACCGCGATCACGGCCGCGCGCACCGGGGCGGTGTCGGCGCTGGCTACGCGGGCACTGGCGCGGGAGGGGGCGGAGGTGCTGGCCATCCTGGGCACCGGCGTGCAGGCGGAGTCGCACTGGCGGGCGGTGCGCCAGGTGCGCCGGTTCGAGGAGGTGCGGGTGGCGGGCAGGAACCCCGAGCGTGTGCTTGAGCGCGCCGCGGCCTGGGGCGCGCTCGCCGCCCCCGACATCGAGAGCGCGGTGCGGGGTGCGGACGTGGTCTGCTGCTGCACCCACGCCGACCAGCCCATCCTGCGGCGCGAATGGCTGCGGCCGGGGGCGCACGTGAACTCGGTGGGGATTGGCGGCTGCGAACTCGATCCTGAAACCGTGGCCCAGGCCGACCGTCTGGTGGTGGAGTCGCGGGTGGCCTTCGAGCCGTTTCCCGGCGGCGCCTACGAGCTCCAAGGCGTGCTGCCCGAGCGCGGGGTGGAGTTGGGGGCGATCCTCGCGGGTGCGGCACCGGGACGGCGGAACGAGCACGAGTTGACCGTATTCAAGTCAGTCGGCCATGCGGTCGAGGATGTGGCGGTAGCCGCGTGGGTGTGGAAAGGGCGCGCGTGCTAGGATGAACTCCGGTCCCGAGGCATGAAAGGCACCAGCGATTCCCGCCGCGATATCCTGCGCACCGCCGCGCGCCTCTTCATTGATGGGCGCGGGCCCCAGCGCGGAAGGCCACGCGCCCGGCGTTTCCGGGCGCCTTCGGCTTATGCTCGCACCGGCATGGGGACCCCGGGGCCCCATGCCGGTGCTGCGCTCGCGGGGACCGCGCCTGCATTGCTTGCCGGGGGCGCGACGCCCTGCCGAATGTCGCGGCCCTTCGCGCCGACTTTGCCCACAGTGCAAACGGCGCGACCCCCGCGACAGGAGCGCGGTTACGACGCGGCTTTGTTCCTGTGCGCGCGGGCGCCCGGCTTTGCCGCCCGCGCTCGCCGTCCTCATGGCCGCTGCGCGGGGGCCCCTTCTCCCCGCTCCGCTCACCTGGTGATCGCATGAAAGGCACCAGCGATTCCCGGCGGGATATCCTGCGCACCGCCGCGCGCCTCTTCATTGATGGGCGCGGGCCCCAGCGCGGAAGGCCACGCGCCCGGCGTTTCCGGGCGCCTTCGGCTTATGCTCGCA
>Ga0134125_10003987_pt1 | contig 16927 bp, 11 predicted proteins | sample KB31751_FD_96464 | JGI IMG/M metagenome (GOLD analysis project Ga0134125, IMG submission 96464) | Terrestrial soil microbial communities with excess Nitrogen fertilizer from Kellogg Biological Station, Michigan, USA - KB3-175-1 | ecosystem: Environmental > Terrestrial > Soil > Unclassified ...
GAGGCCAGCTGCACCTCGCCGGCCAGGAACACCCGGTCCCAGGGCACGAAGACGTCGTCGAACACCACGAAGCCTTCCGGCATCGAGTGGTGGCCGCTGGCCGGGTAGTCGAACGAATTCAGCTCGGGCGCCGCGAAACTGCGGTTGATGATCGAGACGCCGGGCGCGCCGACCGGGATCGAGAACGAGACCGCGTAGTCCTTCTCGTCCTGCCGCATGCCCTTGGTCGGCATCACCACCAGCTCGTGGACCAGCGAGGCGGCGGTGATGTGCAGCTTGGCGCCGCGCACCACGATGCCCTCGTCGTTGCGCGAGACGATCCGCACGTAGAGGTCGGGGTCGTCCTGCTCGTGGGCGCGGCGGCTGCGGTCGCCCTTCGGGTCGGTGATCACCTCGGCGGCGCGCAGGTCGTTGTCGCGCACGTGGCGGTACATGCGCTCGATGTTGGCCGCGTACTGCGGGTTCACCTCGGCGACCGCGTCCTTGACGCTCATCAGCGCCATGAAGACGCCGGTGACGCCGCCGACGATCGACATGTCGTGCATCAGCTCGATGCGGGTCTCGAGATCGTGCTCGTCGCGCGGGATCTGGAACACGCGGTGGGCCCGCTCGCCCTCTTCGGTGACGTAGCTCATCACCTCGCGCCGGGCCGGATCGGCATAGTCGTAGTCGCGCGCGGCGACGGCGATCGGGATGCGGAACTTCGGGTGGGTGGTGATGTCGTCGATGCGCTCGCCGTCCCAGTAGGTCACGCGCCCGTCGCGCAGCGATTCGACGTACTCCTCGGGGGTCTTCAGGCCCATGGCGGTCTCCCTTGGCCTAGCTGGCGGGGCGCCGGCCGACCCGGCGCCCGTTGGAACGCGTTCAAGCCTCCTGCGTGGCGCGCGCCTGCGTCGCGAAACGCTCGCGCAGCTCGCGCTTCAGCACCTTGCCGGTGGCGGTGCGCGGCAGGTCGTCCTCGACGAGGCGGATGGCGGTGGGGATCTTGAAGCGCGCCAGCCGCCCGGCGAGGCTTTCCAGGATGTCGGCCTCGGCCCCGGCCATGTCGGCGGCGGTGACCTGGACGACGGCGGCGACCTCCTCGCCGTAGTCGGCGTGCGGCAGGCCGACCACGGCGGCGTCGCGCACGCGCGGGTGCTCCAGAAGCACGGCCTCGACCTCGGCGCAGTAGACGTTCTCGCCGCCGCGGATGATCACGTCCTTCTTGCGGTCGACCACGTAGTAGAGGCCGGCCTCGTCGCGGTAGCCGAGGTCGCCGGTGCGGAACCAGCCGCCGCCGAACGCCGCCTCGGTGGCCTCGGGATTGCGCCAATAGCCCGGGATCACGTTGGGACCGCGGATCCAGATCTCGCCGATGTCGCCGGTGGCGACGTCATGGCCGTTGTCGTCGACCACGCGGGCGTCGGCGGTGACGGTCGGGCGCCCGACGCTGTCGGGATGGGCCAGGTAGTCGGGGCCGCCGTTGGCGATCACCGCGCTGGTGGTCTCGGTGAGGCCGTAGCCGTTGCCCGGCGCGGCCCTCGCCTGGAACTGCTCGCCGATGCGGCGGATGAGGTCGGGCGGCACCGGCGCGCCGCCGGAGGCGACGCCGAGCAGCGAGGCCATGTCGGCGCCGGCGTTGGTTGCGGTCTCCAGCAGCTGGCGCACCACGATCGGCACGCCGGCGACGCTGGTCAGCTTGTGGGTCTCGACCAGCCGCACGCCTTCCATCGGGACCCACTTGTACATCAAGGCCAGCTTCATGCCGGTCGCGGCGCCGACGTAAAGGCCGGTGAGGCCGCCGATGTGGAAGAACGGGAAGGTCTGCAGCGCGCCCGGCTGCGGGGCGTTCGGATCGGGGGGCGTGTCGATGCCGGCGATCACGCGCGCGACCGCGCCGCCCAAGAGGCTGTTCATCAGGTTGGTGACGTGGTTGCGATGCGTCGCCATCGCGCCCTTCGGATTCCCTGTGGTGCCCGACGTGTAGAGGATGGTGGCGAGGTCGCCGGGGCCGACGTCGGCGTCCGGCAGCTCGGCCAGGGGCCGGGCGATCACGTCGGCGAACGCCTCGCCGCCCGGCCCGGCGCCGCCGCGCCGCGCCACCAGCAGCAGCTTGCAGTCCTTCAGCTCGGCCAGCAGCGGGCCCAGCCGCTCCAGCCGCTCGCCGTCGACCAGCAGCGCGGCGGGCGCGGCGTCGTTCAGCGCGAAGGCCAGCTCCGGGCCGGTCCACCAGGCGTTCAGCGACACCGCGATCGCGCCGATGGCCTGGCAGGCCCACCAGCTGACGCTCCATTCCGGATAGTTGCGCATGCCGACGGCGACGCGGTCGCCCTTGACGACGCCGGCGTCCAGCAGCCGCTGCGCCACCGCGGCGACCTGGCCGTAGTGCTGCCGATAGCTGGTGACCTCGTCCTCGTAGATCAGGAACGGCTTGTCGCCGTGCGCCAGCGTTCCCTTCAGCACCTCGCGCATCGAGGCGGGCGCGTTCTTGTAGATGCGCAGCGGCGGCAGGCCTTCCGAGTAGTCCTCCGTGAGCTCGAACGGCCCTGCGGCGGTGACGGCGGCGAGCGCCTCTTCGCGTGTCGGCATGCGGTGTTGACCTTCGTACTTGCGCGGCCGCCTCTCGCGGCTCGCTGGGGACGCTTCCTAGTCGGAGTTATAAGTTGTCGTGGTTCACCTGCAACACCTGTCCGTCATCGTGATGACTGGAGGCCCCTTCGCCGGGAAGAGGCTGACGTAACACGGTTACGCCTACTCGACACGTTTCTATAACCCGATATAAGCTTGACCCGAGCCGGCGCCCTGATCCGCGCCCGAGACGCGAAGGCGAGACGGGGGAACAGCTCGACAAGGAATTCGGGGCCGCGCGGTCGCTGCGCGGCAAGGGAGGACAGTTCATGCGTCGTCGTGATCCGGCCCTGTACGGGGCCTCGTTGCTGTTGCTTGCCGCCGCCGCCTCGCCTGCCTGGGCGCAGACAGCGCGCCCGCAGCAGGTGGCCGCCAACGCGTCCAGCGCCGCCACGGTCGGCGAGCTGGTGGTGACCGCGGAGAAGCGGGAGGAGAACATCCAGAACGTCGGCATGTCGATCCAGGCGGCGTCCGGCGACAAGCTGATCTCGCTGGGCGTCACCAACACCACGGACCTGCAGAGGATCGTGCCGGGCTTCGAGGCGACGCCGAACTACTACGGCACCATCGTCTACACGATCCGCGGCGTCGGCTTCCAGGACACCTCGCTGGCCGGCAGCCCGACGGTGACCGTCTACCAGGACCAGATGCCGCTGCCGTTCTCGATCCTGACGCAGGGCGCCACGCTCGACTTGCAGCGGGTCGAGGTGCTGAAAGGACCGCAGGGCACGCTGTTCGGCAACAACGCCACCGCCGGCGCGATCAACTACATCGCCAACAAGCCGACCGACAATTTCGAGGCGGGCGGCGACGTGACGGTCGGCAACTTCGCGACGGTCAACGCCCAGGGCTTCGTCAGCGGCCAGATCGCGCCGAACCTCGACGCGCGCCTCGCGCTGCAGACGCTCAACAGCGGCGCCTGGCAGAAGGGCTACGCCCAGCAGGCCGGCCAGGAGACCGGCGGCACCGACTTCCTGAACGGACGCCTGGCGTTGCAGTGGAAGCCGACCAGCAACTTCACGGCGCTGCTGACCCTGAACGGCTGGAAGGACAGGAGCTTCAACCAGGTCGGCCAGCTCTACGGCCTCGCCGGCGGCCGCAACCACGCGATGCCGCAGTTCCTGCTCGATTACCCGAACGCGCCGCACAACGACCAGGCGGCCGGCTGGCTCGGCTGCGTCAACATCTCGCCGTTCGACCCGATCGCCGGCCAGCGGCTCGGCGTCCAGTACCTGACGCCGATCAATCCGAACGGAACGCCGGCCTCGAACGTCGGACCGGTGCCCGGGTCCAACATCGCGCCGCCGGGCTATGCCGGCGCCAACGCGGAGTCCGAATCGAACGGCGCGGCCGACGCCGCCGTGCTGCAAGGCGCACAGCCGCTGAGCTGCATCCCGATGCGCCGGGGCAACGACTTCTATTCGGTCAACCTGCGGATGGACTACGAGCTGCCGCACCACATGACCGCGACGTCGCTCACCCAGTACCTGCACTTCCACCGCTACGCGGGCGTCGACGGGGCGGGCGTGCCCGAGCAGGACTATCAGTCGCTGCAGGTCGGCAAGATCGAGAGCGTCTACCAGGAGCTTCGGCTGGCCGGCGACTGGGCCGGCAAGGGCCACTGGGTGGTCGGCGCCAACTACGAGTACGACAACACCTACGACCACTTCCTGCAGACCTACAACGGCTCGACCGCCAGCCCGACCCAGATCCCGTTCTCGGAGCTGTGCTTCGTGCTCGGCGGCTGCACGGCGGCCGATCTCGCCAAACCGCTCGTGCTCGACGATACGCTGGGTCCGACGGCGCCGACCGACTACCAGGTCAGGAACACCTGGGCGGTCTTCGCCAGCGGCGACTATCCGATCCTGCCGAACCTCGACCTCCTGGGCGGCGTCCGCTACACGGACGAGGACAACAAGGGCCGGACCTGCGGCCTCGACGGCGGCGACGGCACCTGGGCGCTGGTCGCCCAGCAGATCTCCAACCTGCTCGAGGTGCTGAGCCCGGCCGGCTACCTGCAGCAGACCTACGGGGCGGCGAGCGCAGCGCACCCGATCAACGGCTTCATCAGTCCGATGGACGCCTACCTGAACGGCGGCGGCAAGGGCATCAACGCCGGCCCTGGCGGCTGCGGCACCACCGGCCCTGCGCCGCTGTTCCAGTCGGTCCTCGGCTTCCCCAGCGCCGACCTGCACGAGAACAACGTCGCCTGGCAGACAGGCCTCAACTGGCACGTCCAGCCGCAGGTCATGCTCTACCTGAACATCGCCCAGGGCTACAAAGGCGGCTCGTTCCCGACCGTCGCGATGTCGTCGGCGGCGCAGGCGGCGCCCGTCAGGCAGGAAGGCCTGCTCGCCTACGAGGTCGGCGTCAAAAGCCAGTGGTTCGACGACCAGCTGCTCGTGAACGGCGCCTTCTTCTACTACGACTACAAGGACAAGCAGATCCTGGGCGCCGAGACCGATCCGATCTTCGGTCCGCTGGCCGAGCTGGTGAACGTGCCCAATTCGCACGTGATCGGCTTCGAGCTGTCGGGCGCCTGGGCGCCGGAAGCCATCAAGGGCCTGACCCTGACGCCCTCGATCAGCTTCCAGAAGAGCCGCATCGACAACTGTTCGGGGGTTCGCGTCCCGCTGGGCGCGATCGGGTGCAACCCGAACGGCCACTTCATCACGCCCGACGCCTTCTCGCAGAACGTCGACGTCACCGGCCAGGCGTTCCCGTCGGCGCCGGAGCTGCAGGTGTCGTTCGACGCCGAGTACGACTGGCTGCTGCGCGACGACATCAACGCGTTCGTCGGCCTGAACGTCTACTACCAGAGCGACACGCACACCGGCTTCCAGAACCCCAACCCGCCGGCGACGCCGGCCGTCTACAGCCCGGCGCTGACCTGCGGCGGACCCGTGTTCTGCTACGAGCCCAGCAACGTGCCGGCCTACGCGCTGCTCGACCTGCGGGCGGGCGTCTACAAGGGTCCGTGGCGGCTGCAGATCTGGGGGCGCAACGTCACCAACACCTGGTACTGGACGGCGGCCGACCGCGTGAACGACACCATCCTGCGCTACACCGGCATGCCGACCACCTACGGGGCCACGATCTCGTATCGCTTCCGCTAGCAAGGCGTGGCCGCCGGGGTATTGTTGACGGCATGAGTGTCATTAATGTCGAGGGCGAGGCCGGCGTCGCCGCCGGCCTCGCCGATGTCGCGCGCCGGCGGTTCGGCGCCGGCGCGCGCGTCATCGGGCTGGAACGGCTGTCGGGCGGCGCCAGCCAGGAGCTGTGGTCGTTCGATGTCGAGACCGAGGGCGGGCGGCGGCCGCTGATCCTGCGCCGCAATCCCGGCGGCATGACCCAGCGCGAAGGCGCCTCTGGCATGGAGACCGAGGCGCGGCTGATCGAGCTCGCCAGCGCCGCCGGCGCGCCGGTGCCGGCGGTCGAGCAGGTCTGCCGGCCCGAGGATGGCCTTGGCCGCGGCTACGTGATGGAGCGCGTCGAGGGCGAGACGATCGCCCGGCGCATCCTGCGCGACGCCGAGTACGCGCAGGCGCGGCCGAAGCTCGCCCGACAGCTGGGCGAGGCCGCGGCGCGCATCCACGCGGTCGACGTGGCGGCGGCCGGGGACCTGCGGGTGGTCACGCCGCAGAGCAGCCTGGAGGGCAGCTACGCCGGCTACAAGGGCTACGGCACGCCGCGGCCGGTGGTCGAGTGGGCGTTCCGCTGGCTGCGCGAGCACCTGCCGCCGCCTCCGCAGCGACAGACCGTGGTGCACGGGGACATGCGCAACGGCAACGTCATCGTCGGCCCGGACGGGCTCAGGGCCGTGCTCGACTGGGAGGTCGTCCACCTCGGCGATCCGATGGAAGACCTGGGCTGGATCTGCGTCACCTCCTGGCGCTTCGGCGAGGTGGAGAAGCCCGCCGGCGGCTTCGGCTCGCGCGAGGCGCTGTTCGACGGCTACGCGGCGGTGACCGGCCAGCCGGTCGATGCGGCGCGGGTGCGCTGGTGGGAGGTGATGGGCACGCTGCGCTGGGGCATGAGCTGCGCGATGTTCGGCCGCGAGTTCCAGAGCGGCGACCGCTCCGTCGAGAAGGCGGCGATCGGCCGCCGCGCCTCGGAGACCGCCATCGACCTCCTCGCCATCCTGGCGCCCCGCGGGAGCTACCGCCATGCGTGAGCAACCCTCCGCCGCCGAGCTGATCGACGCAGTCGCCGAGTTCATCACCCGCGAGGTCGCGCCGACGCTGAGCGGGCGGCTTGCCTTCCACGCGCGCGTGGCCGCCAACGCGCTGGCGATCGTCAAGCGCGAGCTGGAGCTGGGACCGGCCGCCGACCGCGCCGACGCCGCGCGCCTGGCCGCGCTGCTGGGCCAGGAAGGTGATCCGGCCGCGCTCACCGAGGAGCTCTGCCGCCGCATCGCCTCGGGCGAGATCGCCGCCGACGACCCGGCGCTGATCGACCACCTCTGGGCGACAACGCTGGCCACGGTCGCCGTCGACCAGCCGGGGTACGGCACCTATCGGCGTGTGGCCGCCGGCCTTGCGGAGGGCGAGTCGTCAGCTTGAGCCGTCACCCCTCCTCGCCGTCATCGCCGGGCGTCAGTCCCGGCGAACCAGGCACACCGGGGCTCGAGTGGCCGCGCGGCCATCGCGGGCATGGTGTTCTTGGATGGCCGGGACTGACGCCCGGCCACGACGGATTGGGGAGGCCTGGTTTCGGGTCTCTTTCGGGATCGCCCGGCGGTGCGGGCGCTAGGGAGCGAATTCATGGACTTCAGCATCCCCAAGGATCTGCAGGACTACCTCGCCGAGCTCGACCGGTTCATCGAAGCGGAGATCAGGCCGCTGGAAGAGCAGGACGACAATGTCCGCTTCTTCGACCATCGCCGCGAGTGGGCGCGGACCGACTTCGAGGCGGGCGGCGTTCCGCGGCCGGAGTGGGAGGCGCTGATGCGCGAGGCCAAGCGCCGCGCCGACGCCGCCGGCCACTTGCGCTTCGCGTTGCCGAAGGAGTTCGGCGGCAAGGACGGCTCCAACCTCTGGATGACCGTCATCCGCGAGCATCTCGCCGCCAAGGGCCTTGGCCTGCACTACGACCAGCAGACCGAGCACTCGATCGTCGCCAACAACCCGTTCGTCGTGATGCTGCGCGACTTCGCCTCCGAGGAGCAGAAGGCCGACCTGATCCCCGGCCTGCTGAACGGCGCGCGCCGCATCACCTTCGGGCTGACCGAGCCCTACCACGGCTCCGACGCCACCCACATGGAGACCCGCGGCGCGCCCGAGACGCGCAACGGCGCGCCCGGCTACCGGCTCGACGGCGAGAAGATGTGGACGAGCGGCATGCACCACGCGACGCATTGCGCGCTCTTCGCCCGCACCAGCGGCAAGGACGGCGATGCGCGCGGCATCACCTGCTTCCTGGTCCCGGCCGACGACCCCGGCGTGAAGATCGAGCAGTACATGTGGACGTTCAACATGCCGACCGACCACCCACGCGTCTCGTTCAGGGACGTCTGGGTTCCGGCGAGCGCCATCCTCGGGGCGCCGGAGAGCGGGCTGGCGCTGGCGCAGTCGTTCGTGCACGAGAACCGCATCCGCCAGGCCGCCGGCTCGCTGGGCGCGGCGGTCTACTGCATCGAGGAGAGCGTCAAGTACGCCCGCGCCCGGCGGCCGTTCGGGCAGCCGCTCAGCGACAACCAGGCGATCCAATGGCCGCTCGTCGAACTGCACACCCAGTGCGAGATGCTTCGCCAGCTGATCCGCAAGACCGCCTGGGAGATGGACCAGATGCCGCATCCGGAGGTGGAAAAGCGCCTCTCCGACAAGGTCTCGATGTGCAACTACTGGGCAAACCGGCTCTGCTGCGAGGCCGCCGACCGGGCGATGCAGGTGCATGGCGGGATCGGCTATTCGCGGCACAAGCCGTTCGAGCACATCTACCGCCATCACCGCCGCTACCGGATCACCGAGGGCTCGGAGGAGATCCAGATGCGCAAGGTCGCCGCCTTCCTGTTCGGCTACATGGGCCCGCGCAAGGCCGAGCTGTCGAACGTCGGCTGGGACGCGGTCGACTACCGCGAAGAAGGCCAGATCCGCACGAACGCGAGGGCGTGATGCTCCGGCGCCGCGTCCCTCCGGTTCATGCGGAGGGCCGATGGCGAAGCGGTTGGGTGGGGGAGGGACGCGGCTATGTCGCCCACGCCGCGGCCACCGCCTCCGTGCTCACCAGGATGGCGCAGTTGAGGGCGAGGCTTTTCAGCGCCGCTTCGTGAAGGTCGGCCTCGTAGGCGGCGCAGGCGTCGTGGGCGAGGAAGACATGGTAGTCGAGGTGGAAGGCGTCGCGCGCCGTGCAGTCGACGCAGCAGTCGGTGGTGAGGCCGGCGATCACCAGCGTGTCCACGCCGAGCCGCTGCAGCTGGGCGTCGAGGTCGGTGCGGAAGAAGCCGGAGTAGCGCAGCTTGGCCGTCACGTGCTCGCCGACCAGCGGGATGGGGCCGACGAACGCGGCTCCGAGCTCGCCGGCGCGGCAGAGCGCGAAATCCTCGGCCGGGTCGCGGCCCTGGCGCCTGAGGCGTTCGGCCCAGGCGGCGGAGTCGTCCTCGGGCGCCGTCATCAGCCCGACGAACACCACCGGCGCGCCGGCCGCCCGCGCGGCATCGGCCAGCCGCTGGGCGGCGGCAAGGGCGGCGGGCACGGCGGAGAGGTCCGCGCCGGCGCGGCCCATCGCGCCCTCCGGCGAGGCGAAGTCGGTCTGCATGTCGAGGATCACCAGCGCCGTGCGAGCGGGCGCGAGCCAGTCCTTCAGGCTGTCGTCGCCGGCGGGCCTGGCCGGCGCCGTCATGCGTGTGCCAGACGGTAGCGCGGCAGGATGTCGGCGCCGAACATCTTCAGGCCCTCGACGTAGTCGGGGAAGATCAGCATCAGCCCGTCGAGCTCGGCCTCGGCGATGAAGGCGGCCACGCGGTCCGCGCAGGTGGCCGGCGAGCCGACCACGGTCTGGGTCATGAAGGCGCCCTGGCGCCTGGCGACGTCGGTGAGCCGCTCGGGCGGCACGCCCCAGCTCCGCAGCATCTCGATGACGGCGCCCATGTCGACGCCCTGCCTGTACTTCTCGGCCAGCGCCTCGGCCTTGGCGTCGGTCTCGGCGTGGACGATCGTGCACATCGCGTAGGTCTTGATCTGTTTGCCGCACTGGGCGGCGATGGCCTTGGCCCTACGGCTGTAGTCGCGCCGCTCCTCGGCGTTGCGCCCGCCGATGAAGCAGGCGTCGGCCTCGCGCACCGCGAAGTTGAAGCCGCGGTCGCTCATGCCGGCGCAGATCAGCTCTGGCCGCGGCTGCTGCAGCGGCTTGGGATTGGACTCGCAGTCCTTCAGCGTGAAGAAGCGGCCCTGGTGGGTGACGCTGGGCTCGCTCCAGAGGCGCTTGACCACGTGCGTCCACTCCTCGGCGAGCTCGTAGCGGTCGTCGTGGCTGAGGCTGTCGTCCCAGGCGCCCATCTGGTCGAACTCGCCGCGGTAGGCGCCGGCGACGATGTTCAAGCCCGCGCGGCCGCCCGAGATGTGGTCGAGCGTGGCGATCATCTTCGCGGCGACTGCGGGATTGTGCAGCAGCGGGTGGATCGTCGCCCAGAGCTTGACGCGCTTGGTGGCGGTGGCGATGCCGGCCATCAGGGTCACCGACTCCAGCTGCACGCCCCAATGGTTGGTGGCCCCCCCGAAGCCGCGCCACTTGCCCATCGACATCACGAAGTCGAGGCCGACCTCGTCGGCGGTGACGGCCGCGGCGAGGTTCTGCTTCCAGAGGCCGTCGAGCGACGGCGTCGCCGACGAGATGATCCAGCCGCCGTTGGCGACCGGCAGGAACACGCCGAACTCGCAACAGTGCTCGCCCATCGGACCTGGCCTCTCCTCAGGCGGCGTCCTCCGCCAGGCGGGCGGCAGCCTCCGCCTCCGGCATTGTAACCCCAGGCAGCGGCGGGCGCATGAGGAGGACGGCGACGAGGATCACGGCGATCACGCCGGCGAACAGCTGGAAGGCGATGCCGAAGCTGCCGGTCGCATCGCGGATGGCGCCGGCGACCGTCGGCCCAAACGCCGAGACCGCGCCGATCAGGCAGGTCAGCGCGAAGATCTCCAGGTTGTGCTTGCGGCCGAAGTAGTTGAGCAGCAGCACCGAGACGGCCAACAGCGTCAGGCCGAAGCCGACGCCGCTGCCCACTGCGTAGAGGATCATCATCGGCCAGGCGCTGGCGACGCTCAGCGCGCCGGCGCCGACGATGAGGCTCGCCAGCGCCACGATCAGCAGCCAGCGCGGGTCGATCAGGTCGCCGACGAAGCCGCCGATGGTGCGCCCGGCCATCTGCATCAGCGCCTCGATCGCCAGCATGGTCCCCGCGACGGTCGCCGAGACGCCACGCTGCGTCAGGTGCGCCACCGAGACGCTGGCCACCGTCACCCCGATCAACAGGTGGCCGAAGTAGCAGGCCAGCAGCACGTAGAACTGCGGGGTGGCGAGCGCCGCGCGGGTCGTCCAGTCGACGCGCGTGCGCCAGACGCGCGGGCTCGGGCGCCGGGCCGTCTCCTCGGCGAGCTCGGCGTCGGTGCGGGCCGAATCCCTGGCGAGCGCCGCGTCGCTGCCGACCACCGCCGCGCAGAGCACGCCGACGACGATTGCGCCGACCATCTGCAGCAGCCAGAAGTCGCGCCAGTGGCCGTGGGACAGGGCCAGCACCGCGAAGACCACGAACGGCCCGGCGACGCCGCCCAGCGCCGCGGACGTGAAGTAGATCCCGAACGGCAGCGCCCGGTGCTTGAAGAGCGCCGCCAGCACATGCGTGCCGGGGATCAGCGCCATCATCTGGTAGCCGACCCCGCAGAGCGCAGCGCCGATGAAGTAGAGCCAGACGCCCTGGGTGCGGGCGAGCGCGAGGAAGCCCAGCGCCATCACCGCGGTGCCGATCAGCAGAGTCGCGCGCACGCCGACCTTGCGGATCAGCATCTGCGGCAGGAACGACGAGGCGCCGGTCGCCGCGCCCAGCAGCGTGAAGCCGAAGCCGGCCTCCGTCCAGCTCCAGCCCTCCTCGCTGACCATGTGCGGCAGCACGACGCCGAGCGCGTTGTAGGTGCCCGCGGTGATCAGGAAGAGCACCAGGCTGAAGGCCGCCACCAGCAGCCAGCCTCGCCATTCGGAGCGCGTCATCTCGCTCTAGAACCTGCGCTTCAGCGTCAGCCGCCACTCGCGACCGACGCCGGGGATCGCCGACATGTTGACGTAGGTGGGGTCGGAGTTCGGGGTGAAATAGACCGCGTCCGTGAGGTTATCGATGTTGAGGTCCACCTCCCACGGGCCGCGCTGCCAGAACGCCGAGAGGTCGACGAGCCAGTACGACGGGTAGACGACGGCGTTCTCGATCGTGCCCGACGTGTGGCTGACGTAGGTGGTCCCGGCGGTGACGCCGGCGCGACCCCAGTCGTGCTGGTCGGTGATGTAGTTGGCGTGCAGGCTGCCGACCGCATGCGGGATGGTGGTGAGCTCGTAGTCGCCGGCGCGACCGGGCAGGGTGTCGAAGTTGAACACCAGGAAGGCGCCGCCGTAGGACGCCAGCTGGCAGGCGAGCGTCTGGCCGCAGACCGAGTAGGCCGGAACGTAGACGGTGCTCTTGTCGGGTCCCAGCACCTCGGTGTGCTGCATGTCGCCCGAGAAGGTGAAGCTGAGGTTGCGGGTGGCGAGCCAACGGACCTCGAGCTCCGCGCCGGTCGAGCGCGTGCGCAGGTTGACCTCGTTGAGGCCGGCCGGCGTGATGCGGTCCTGCAGGTAGCCGTCGAGCGAGCCGACCAGCTTGCCCGACAGCAGCTGGAACTTCACGCCGCCCTCGGTGAGGTCGGATTTCGAGAGCCAGTCGCCGTCGGCGATATCGACGGGCCGCACGTCGCCGGCCTGCTGCACCTCCAGCGCCGCGTCCTGGGCGTAGGTCACGTACGGCATCAGCCCCCAGGGCAGCTTGTAGGAGAGGCTCGCCGTGTAGGTGAAATGGCCCTTCGACGCCGAGGCCGGGCCGGCCGGCTCGAACGGCAGGATGCCGGTGTCGGAGCTGGTCAGGTCGAACCAGTCGTAGCGGCCGCCCAGCACCAGGTCGAGGCGGCGACCCGCGCTGATGTCGGTGGTGAAGAAGACGCCGGCGTCGTTCTGGCGGCTGTGGATATCGTTCTCCCAGCCCTGGCAGTTGGTCGGGACCTGGTCGCCGGTGACGCCGAGCGTGAAGGGATCGCAGATCGAGTCGGTGGGCGTTTCCCCGACCGAGAGGTCGCGCCGGTCGAGCGCGATCAGGCCGGAGTTGAAGCTCTGCATGTCGCGGCCGGAATAGAACCGGTCGGAGACGCCGACGATGGTGTCGGCGCCGATCCGGTCCGGGTCGCCGAGCTTGAAGTCGTAGGTGACGCGCGCCTCGCCGGTGCTGGCCCGCAGCCACGCCGGGAAGCCGTAGCTGACGAAGCGGCGGTTCTCGAGGCCGTTGTAGAAGAACTGCAGCTTCAGGGTGCTGTCGGGCGTCACCTGCTTCTCGAGGCCGCCGACGACCGCGCCGGTCAGGGTGTCCGAGAAGTCCTGCGGGCCGATGTAGACGTCGCGCGGGCTGAGCTTCACGAGCCGCCCGGCGCCGGGGCTGTCGAGCGCGAAGCGGTTGTCGCCGATCGGGAACGAGATCGGCGTCTGGTAGTAGAAGCCGCCGCCGAAGTTGGTGAAGGCGAAGTTGTGCGTGAAGATGAACGGATAGACGCCCGGCGGGAACGTGCCCACCACGCTCGGCGGCGCCACCTGCGCCGGGGTCAGCCAGGGCACGCCCGGCGTGTTCGCCAGGGCGGTGTTGCGGCCGGTGACGTAGAGCTGGTTGTCGATCAGGGTCTGGCTGAGGCGGTTCCAGCCCGGCGTCTGCACGTCGCCCGTGGAAGCGTAGACGAAGGCGTCGGTGGTGAAGCGCCAGCCGTCCGGCAGGTCGAGGTTGAACGAGGCCTCGACGTCGCCGCGTTTCGGATCGATGCCGCGGTAGAAGCTGCCGCCGGTGTTGAAGTCGCCGTAGAGGTAGAGGCCGGCGTCGTAGGGACCGAGCGTCAGCGGCTGGCCGAACTGGCCGCTGATGTCGAAGAGGCCATAGGCGCCGCCGGTGACCTCCGCTTCGCCGGTCGGGCGGGTCAGCCCCTCGGTCTGCGCCGACTTCGGCACGAAGTTGAGGAACCCGCCGACCTTGCCGGGGCCGTAGATCGGCGAGGGCGGCCCGCGCACCACGTCGATGCGCGAGGCATCGCCGATCGGCGTCGTGTAGGTGCCGCGGTTCTCGATCAGCCGGAAGCCGAGGAAGTAGTTGTCCGCCAGGGTGCCGCGGATGTTGAGCGAGCCCGGCACGCCGTAGAAGCTCGCCGTGTAGCTGGACGGCGAGACCGCCACGAAATCGTTGATGGTCTTGATGCCGTAGCGCTCGATCGTCGCGTCGGAGATCAGGCTGGCGGCGCGCGGCGTGTCGATCAGCGGCTTGGTCAAGCCCAGCACCGTCTGGTTCGGCCGCCGCTCCAGGAGGCCGGCCTTGTCGGCGGTGACCACCACCTCGGCGGCCGTGGTCGGCTCGGCGGGCTGCGATGCGGGAGCCGCGGGAGCCGGGTCGGCGGCATGGGCGGCGCCGCAGGCCAGCAGCGCCAGGCCGGAGGCGCCCGCCAGCGCCGCAAGTCTGCCCCGTCCGCGCATCAGCCGGCGGCCGCGGCGCGGTTGCCGAAGAAGACGCCCAGCACCTGCAGCATCGCCTCGCGCGCTCCTTGCGGATCGTGCGCGGCGACGGCCTCGGCCAGCGCGCGGTGGCGCTCGATCTCGGCGATGCGGTCCTCGGGGCGGTCCTCGCGCATCGACCAGGCCCAGAAGCGCGAGGCCTTGTGCTGCAGCGGGATGACGATCTTGGCCAACGTCAGGTTCCGGGTGGCGATCGCCAGCGCGGCGTGGAACGCCTGGTCCATGCCGATCAACGCGCGGGCGGCGCCGGCGCGGGCGGCCTCCTCGGCCCCTTCGAAGGCGGCCCGCAGCGCGGCGATGTCGGCCGGCGCGGCGTTCATGGCCGCCAGCTCCGCGCAGTGCGGCTCGATCAGCCGCAGCACGTCGAAAGCCTGGCGCACGTCCACGAGGTCGAGCGGCGCGACCGTGGTGCCTGCGCGGGGGCGGCGCACCACCAGACCCTCCAGCGCAAGCCGCCCGAGCGCGTCGCGGACCCCCGCCAGCCCGGCGCGATAGCGGCGCGCCAGCGCCGCCTCGTCCAGCCGGCTGCCCGGCGCGAGCTCGCCCAGGATCACGTCCAGCAGGATCTGCTCGTAGACCCGCGCCTTCTGCAGCTCGGGCGCCCAGCCCACGAGGCCGCTCGACCAGCCCTCGCGGTCCATCTCGCTTGCCGGGTCCAGCGCGGTCACCTTGGCCTCCTCATGCATCTGAAATTTCAGATGAGCATCATATTATGCCAGCTCAATCGCCCTAATGAACCTCAACGCACGCGGCCGCAAGCGCCAAGCTTCGCCGGCGCTTGTTTCATTTCCTGAGAAATTTCAGATGGTTGACGCCGCGGCGCCTTGATTCGCGCACGTCCTTTCCCCTTCAAGGGGAAGAGCAACCTGCCCGGATGCCGCGCGGTGGGTCGCCTCAGGCCGGCTCGAAGATCTTGCCCGGGTTGAGGATGCCCTTCGGGTCCAGCGCCTGCTTCAGGGTGCGCATCAGCGCCAGCTCGGCCGGCGAGCGCGACAGCGGCAGGAAGGCGCGCTTTTGCAGCCCGATGCCGTGCTCGGCGGAGATCGAGCCGCCGATCGGCGCCAGCGGCGCATAGACGATCTCCTCGACCGCGTGGCGCGTCTCGCGGTCCGACGCGCCGACGCCCACGATGACGTGCAGGTTGCCGTCGCCGAGATGTCCGAACACCACGCAGGTCGGCGCCGCCCACCGCGACGCCAGCGTCTGGCGCAGCCCCGCGACATAGGCCTCCATGTCGGAAACGCCGAGGCTGACGTCGAACGTGAAGATCGGCCGGTTGCGGCCAGTCTGGGCGACGTCGTCGCGCAGCGCCCAGATCTGCGCGCTCTCGGCCTTGCTCTTGGCGATCACCGCATCGTCGGCGTCGCCGGCCTCGAGGGCGCCCGCCAAAGCCGCCTCGAGCCGCGCCTCCAGGTCGGCCGGATCGGCGCCCGAGGCCTCGACGAGCACGTAATAGGGATAGCGGGCGCCGAGCACCGGCCGGCCGCGCGCCGGCTCGGTGGTGACCAGCTGGTAGAAGTCGTCCCACATCACCTCGAACGCGGTGAGCGCGCCGCCGAGGCCGCCCTGCAGCCGGCGCAACAGCCGTGGCAGCTGCGCGAACGCGCCGACGCCCAGGAAGGCGACGTTCTGGCTGGCCGGCAGCGGCTGCAGGCGCAGCACCGCGCGCGTGACGATCCCGAGCGTGCCTTCCGAGCCGATGAACAGCTGCTTCAGGTCGTAGCCGGTGTTGTTCTTGATCAGCCGGTTCATCGACGAGACCACCGTGCCGTCGGCCAACACCGCCTCCAGCCCCAGCACCAGCTCGCGCATCATGCCGTAGCGGATCACCCGGTTGCCGCCGGCGTTGGTGGAGATGTTGCCGCCGATGGTGGCCGAGCCGCGCGCGCCGAGATCGAGCGGCAGCAGCAGGCCCTCGGCCTCGGCCGCCTCGCAGGCCGCCTGCAGCACGCAGCCGGCCTGCACGGTCATCACGCCCGCGACCGGATCGATCGCCTCGATCAGGTTCATCCGCTCCAGCGACAGCGCCAGCGCGCCGTCCGCCCGGCAGCCCTCGACCAGGCCGGTCTTGCCACCCCAGGCGGTCACCGGCTGGCCGGCGGCATGGGCGGCGGCGAGGATGGTCGCGACCTCGTCGGTCGAGCGGGGCCGCAGCACGGCGCACGGCTCGCCCAGCCTGGTCCAAGGGCTCTGGGCGGCCGCCCGGGCGTCCTCGCCGGTCAGCACCGCGCCCTCGCCGAGCGACGCGCGCAGGGTCTCGATCAGGTCCGGCATCGCTGGCCTCCATCTCGCCGCCGACGGCCCCGACGCTAGACCCGGAAGCGGCCTTCGAACACCAGCTTCGCCACCGGGCGATTGTTGCGGGCCGGCCCGCCGCGTGATTGATGGAAACCGAGAAGCGCCGGGGAACGGCGGCCAGGCGCAGGCCCCGAGGAAACGTCATGTCGGAGGATTTCCGCGAGCGCGCGAAGCTCTGGCCGAAGGGCCGGCTTTACGAGGATTTCGAAGTGGGCGAGGTGCGCACCCACCACTGGGGCCGCACGATCGC
>Ga0134125_10003988_pt1 | contig 16924 bp, 14 predicted proteins | sample KB31751_FD_96464 | JGI IMG/M metagenome (GOLD analysis project Ga0134125, IMG submission 96464) | Terrestrial soil microbial communities with excess Nitrogen fertilizer from Kellogg Biological Station, Michigan, USA - KB3-175-1 | ecosystem: Environmental > Terrestrial > Soil > Unclassified ...
CCGAGCAACACCTCGTGCTCGAGGCTGGCGAGGCCGTGGCGCGTGGTGTCGAGCCGGCTGAAGGCCTCCCTGTTGGGCACCCCGACCAGACGCCCATCGAAGGCGTAGCTCCAGGCGTGGTACGGGCAGGTGATGCGGCCGGCGCAGTGGCCGCTCTGCCCGTCGACCAGGCGCGCGGCGCGATGGCGACAGACGTTGTGAAAGGCGCGCACGTTGCCGTCCTGGCCACGCACCACGAACACCGACTCGCCGAAAAACTCGAAGGTGTGATAGTCGCCCGGCTTGGGGATGTCGTTGAGGTGGCACACCACCTGCCAGCTGTTGCGGAAAATCGCCTGCCGCTCGCGCTCGAAGAACTCGTGATCGCGGTAGATCCACGCCGGCAGGCTGAGCGCCTCCAGGTCGGCCGGCGCGGCGGCGTCGACGCGGTGCAGGGAGCTGACTTTCATGGCTGAGAACCCGTCCAGCGAGGCTTGTTGAACGAGCGTACAACAGTGCACGGCCGGCCGCAACAGCCTGCTTCCCGCCCCGCCGCACTATGGTACAAGACGCCCTGCGCCGGAAAACCCCGCTCCGGGAAAGCCCTGCCCTGCCATGGATATCGCCCATCTGGTCCAGTCCTCGGTCGCACCGGTGTTCCTGCTGTCGGGGGTGGCGGCGACCCTCGGCGTGCTGACCAATCGCCTGTCGCGCATCGTCGACCGCGCCCGCGCCCTCGAGGCGAAGCTCGCCAGTCACCCGGGCGTGGCGCCCCAGGTGCACGCCGCCCTGCAGGTGCTGGCGCGGCGCGCGCACTACATTAACGTCGCGATCTCGCTGTGCACGATCGCCGCGCTGCTGGTCGCACTGGTCGTGGTGACGCTGTTCGCCAACGCCTTCCTCGCCTCGGAGCTCGGCATCGTGATCGCGCTGCTGTTCGTCGGCGCCATGGTGTGCCTGAGCGCAGCCTTTATTGCCTTCTTCGTGGAGGTGCGGCTGGCGGTGGCGGCGCTGCGCATTGGTCACCCCCACGGGGGCTGAAACACAGCGGCGGTCGGACGAATCTGCTACCCTGCGCACCCTTTTTGTGACCCGGCCCGCCGCCGGGCGCGGCTCCGCAGTGCCGCCGCAACCCATGAATCGCCCGATCCGCAACATCGCCATCATCGCGCACGTCGATCACGGCAAGACCACCCTGGTCGACTGCCTGCTGAAGCAGTCCGGTACCTTCGCCGCGCACGAGCGCATGGGCGAGCGCATCATGGATTCGAACGACATCGAGCGTGAGCGCGGCATCACCATCCTGGCCAAGAACTGCGCCATCGAGTACGGCGGCACGCGCATCAACATCGTCGACACGCCCGGACACGCCGACTTCGGCGGCGAGGTCGAGCGCGTACTGTCGATGGTGGACGGGGTGCTGCTGCTGGTCGATGCGGTCGAGGGGCCGATGCCGCAGACGCGCTTCGTCACGCGCAAGGCGCTCGCCCAGGGCCTCAACGCCATCGTGGTGGTCAACAAGATCGACCGGCCCGGCAGCCGCCCGGCGTGGGTCATCGACCAGACCTTCGACCTGTTCGACAAGCTCGGCGCCAGCGACGCCCAGCTTGATTTCCCGGTGATCTATGCCTCGGCACTGCAGGGCTGGGCGAGCACCGACTACACCGAGCGCCGACCGGACATGTCGGCGCTGTTCGAGGCGATCCTCACGCACGTGCCGCCGCCGGCGGCGCAGGCCGACCTGCCGCTGCAGCTGCAGATCTCCACTCTCGACTACAACTCCTACGTCGGCCGTATCGGCATCGGCCGCATCCGCCGCGGCGTGGTGCGCCCCGGTCAGACGGTGGCGCTGCGCTACGGCAACGAGGAGCGCGGCGAGGCGAAAGTCGGCCAGGTGCTGACCTTCACCGGCCTGGAGCGACTGCCGGTCGAGGAAGCCAGTGCGGGCGACATCGTCGCCGTCACCGGCATCGAGGCGGTGAACATCGGGCTCACGGTCTGCGACCGCGAGCATCCGGACGGCCTGCCGCCGATCGCGGTGGACGAGCCGACGCTGCAGATGAACTTCCAGGTGAACACCTCGCCGCTCGCCGGCCGCGAGGGCAAATTCGTCACCAGCCGCCAGCTGCGCGAGCGGCTGTACCGCGAGCTGCAGTCGAACGTCGCGCTGCGCGTCGAGGACAGCGACGAGCCGGACGTGCTGCGCGTCTCGGGCCGCGGCGAGCTGCACCTGACGATACTGATCGAGAACATGCGCCGCGAGGGCTACGAGCTCGCCGTGTCGCGTCCGCAGGTGCTCACCAAGCTCGTGGACGGCGAGGTGCACGAGCCCTACGAGGCCCTCACCGTTGACATCGAGGAGGAGCACCAGGGGGCGGTGATGGAGGCGCTCGGCGGCCGGCGCGCCGAGCTGTCCGACATGAGCGTCGACAGCAACGGCCGCGTGCGGCTCGAGTACCGGGTGCCGGCGCGCGGGCTGATCGGCTTCCAGGGCGAGTTCCTCACCCTGACCCGCGGCACCGGGCTCATGAGTCACATCTTCGACGGCTTCGCCACGGTCAAGGGCGAGATCCCCGACCGCCACAACGGCGTGCTGGTCAGCAACGAGAACGGCGAGGCGGTGGCCTACGCGCTGTTCAATCTGCAGGAGCGCGGACGGCTGTTCGTCGGCCCGGGCGAGAAACTCTACGAGGGTATGGTCATCGGCATCCACAGCCGCGACAACGACCTGGTCGTGAATCCGATCAAGACCAAGAAGCTCACCAACATCCGCGCCGCCGGCAAGGACGACGCCATCCTGCTCACGCCGCCGATCCAGCTGACGCTGGAGTACGCGGTCGAATTCATCGCCGACGACGAGCTGGTCGAGGTGACGCCGGCCTCGATCCGCATCCGCAAGCGCTTCCTCAAGGAGCAGGAGCGCAAGCGCGCGGCGCGCGCCGAGGCCGCAGCGACCGCCTGAGGGTGCAGCGCCGCCGGCGCTAGACCTGCTGTGCTCCGGCGATGCCGATGAAGCGCAGGAACTCGGCGCGGGTGCGCGCGTCCGAGCGGAACACCCCGGTCATGCGGCTGGTCACCATCGACACCCCGCGCTTGTGCACGCCGCGGGTGGTCATGCACTGGTGTACCGCGTCCACCACCACGCCCACGCCGCGCGGCTTGAGCACCTCGGTGATGCAGTCGGCAATCTGCGCGGTCAGCTTCTCCTGCACCTGGAAGCGCCGGGCGTAGCCGTCGACCACGCGCGCCAGTTTGCTGATGCCGACCACCTTGTCCGCCGGCAGGTAGCCGATGTGCACGCGGCCGATGATCGGAGCCATGTGGTGCTCACAGTGCGACTCAAAGGAGATGTCGCGCAGCACGATCAGCTCGTCGTAGCCGCCGACCTCCTCGAAGGTACGGCGTAAATAGGCGGCCGGGTCGATTTCGTAGCCGGAGAACCAGTCGCGGTAGGCGTCCACGACGCGCTGCGGGGTATCGCGCAGCCCCTCGCGACGCGGCTCCTCGCCGGCCCAGCGCAGCAGCGTGCGCACCGCGTTCATGGCCGCCTGGCGCGACGCGCGCCGTCGTGAACTCGCCATCGCTCGCCTCGTGAGTGTCCGCGCCGCAGCCGGCGCCGCTGCGCAGTGTAGCGTGAGTCGCGCGATTCCCGCCGGGAACGCCTCAGGGGAAGAAGTGCAGCATGCCGCTGGTGAGCAGCAGGCTGCAGCTGCCGACCAGCGTCGCCACGATGAAGCCGGCGGCCAGCGGCCGCCAGCCGATACGCCACATGTCGGTAAACGAGACCGACAGGCCCACCGCCGTCATGCCGCAGGTGAGGAACAGATCCGAGGCGTCGAAGCCGGTGTGCACCAGGCGTGGCCACAGCGGCGCCGAACCGAACAGCGCATCGCCGGCGGTGCGCAGCACGATGAAGCCCACGAACGCCACGACGAAGAACGGCACGAGCGGCGGACGGCGCGCGCCGGCCTCGGCGCTGGCGCCGCCGCCCTCCTGCGCCTCATGCCGCTGTGCCAGCCACGCCGCGAGCGGGATCAGCACGGCGATGGAGAGATTGCGCAGCAATTTCGCGACGCTGGCCGCGGCCAGCGCCGCCGGCGCCGCCGCCTGCTGCGAGTAGATGAGCGCCGCGCCGATGACCTGCGAGGTGTCGTGGATCGCGGTGCCGAGGAAGATGCCGGCGTGCACGGGCGAGCCGCCGAAGAAGTGCCCGGCGACCCAGGGATAGAGCAGCATGGCGACGCAGCCGAACAGCACCACGCAGGTGACCGCGAACGCCGTCTCGGCGTGCCGGGCACGGATCACCGGTGACATGGCCACCACCGCCGTGCAGCCGCACACGGCGGTGCCGATGGCGAGCAGGATCCCCAGGCGCCGCGGCACGCTCAGCAGCCGCGAGATGGCGAAGCCCGATGCCAGCGCCACCACGAGGCAGGTGAGCGCCACCGGCAGCGCGGTGAGTGCGATCGCGGTGGCCCCGCCCAGGGTGAGCCGCAGGCCGACAAGCGCGATGCCGACGCGCAGCAGCCGATGCATGGCCCAGTTGAGCCCGCTGGTGGCCCAGGCGGGCACGCCGATGGTGTTGCGCCACAGCATGCCGAGCGCGACGGCGCACATGACGGGGCTGAGGGGAAACTTCGGTAGTCCAACGGCACCGGCGGCGAGCTGCGCGGCCACGCCGCGCGCCACCGCGGCGAGCGCGATGGCCACCATCAGCCCCGGGGCGGCCGCGCGCGCCGCAGCCAGCGCGGGGGTGAACGCCCGCAGCAGTGCGCGCACGCCTACAGCGGCAGCCGCTTGTCGTTCGCGAGCGAGAGGACGGCGGTGCGCCGGTTGCGCACCATGCGCTCATTGAGCTCGTTGATGGTGCGGCTGCCGGTGCGCACGAACAGGAACGGCAGCACGCCGTGCACCAGACAGGCGAGTCCGGCCAGCACCATGCGGCTGCCGAAGCACACCGCCTGGCCCATGTGCTCGCCGTAGCTCTCGCCGACGGAGGCGGGATGCTCGGTAAAGGCGCGTATGGGGCTCATAACCATTGATACTATAGATATAGCCGGGCTACAGGGTTGCGAAAGCGTGGCAGCCGGCAGCCCGTTGCGCAACAATGTTGCGTGGCAGTTGAAAAGAGGGAGATAACGTTTCATGGATAAGCTCGATGCGAAAATCCTGGAACAGCTCCAGAATGACGGCGGCCTGACGGCGGCCGAGATCGCCGACCGGGTCGGACTGTCGAAGGCCCCCTGCTGGCGGCGCATCCAGAAGCTGCAGCAGCAGGGAGTCATCCGCCATACCGTCGCGCTCCTCGACGCGCACGCGCTCAACGTCGGCACGACCGTGTTCGTCACCCTCAAGACGGGCAACCACAGCGAGGCCTGGTTCAGCAGGTTCGTGGCTGCGGTGCGCGACATCCCCGAGGTCACGGAGATCCACCGCATGAGCGGGGACGTCGACTACCTGATCCGCATCGTGGTGCCGGACATCGACGCCTATGACGTGGTGTACAAGCGGCTGATTTCGACGGTGGAGTTCCAGGACGTGAGTGCGAGCTTCGCCCTCGAGACCATCAAGTCCACCACTGCGCTGCCGCTGTGCTACCTCAAGCTCGAGTGAGCCGCGGACTGCGGTGATGCCTCGGCAGCGTTGTCGCTGATGATCTGCGCGATGCGCGACTCGACCTCGCTGCGATCCACGTCGTAGGCACTGGTGCTGAGCACGGGCGAGCTGCGCGGCGCCGGCGCGAGCTGCGGCCCGGAGTCATCGCCCACCGACACCGTCGCCTTGGTGGACAGGCCGATGCGCAGCGGGTGCGCCTCGAGCTCGCGCGGCTCGAGCGCGACGCGCACCGGCACGCGCTGCACCACCTTGATCCAGTTGCCGGTGGCGTTCTGCGCCGGCAGCAGCGCGAAGGCCGCGCCGGTACCGAGGCCGAGCCCGGCGACGCGGCCGTGATACTCGATGCGCCCGCCGTACAGGTCGCTGACCACCTTGACCGGCTGGCCGATGCGCATGTGTGTCAGCTGCACTTCCTTGAAGTTCGCTTCCACCCACAGCCGCTCGAGCGGCACGATCGCCATCAGTGCCGCGCCCGGAGCGATGCGCTCGCCGAGCTGCACGCTGCGGCGCGCGAGGTAGCCGGTCACCGGGGCGTGCACGGTGGTGCGTTGCAGGGTCAGCCAGGCGCGCTCCACCTGCGTGGCCGCGGCCTTTACGTCGGGGTTGTCGGCCACGCCGGTGCGACCGATGAGGGCGAGCCCGGCGGCGAGATTCTTCTGCGCCGCGGTCAGTGCATCGCGCGCCGCGCTCAGCGCATCGCGCGCGTGGCCAAGTTCCTCGGCCGATACCGCACCGCTCGCGGTGAGGTCCTTGCGCCGGTCGTAGTCCGCCTGCGCCCGCGCGAGGTCGGCGCGGCGCTGGCCGACCACCGCCTCGAGCTGGTCGCGGTTGGCGAACACCGTGTGCGTCTGGCGCACGGTGCGCGCCAGCTGCTGCTCGGCGTCCTGCAGCGCGATGCGCGCGTCGGTGGCATCGAGCCTCACCAGCATCTGCCCGGCGCGCACCAGGTCGGTCTCGTCGGCGCCGATCGCGACCACCGTGCCCGCGACCTGCGGCATGACGGTGACCATGTCGCCGGCGACATAGGCATCATCGGTGCTCTCGTAGTAGCGCGCGTACAGCAGCCACCAGGCCGTGATGGCGAGGGCGGCCACCACCAGTGCCACCGCGACGATCACCAGCCACAGCCTCCGGCGCTGCTTGAGCTGCCGGGCAGTCGTGGGAGCGGTGTCGACCGTGGCGTCCATGGGGCGGACTCTCAGGAGGCGGGCGCGCCGTAGCCGCCGCCGAGCGCGCGTACCAGGTCGACGCTGAAGGTGAGGCGGCGCGCCTGCAGCTCGGCGCGCAGGCCCTGCGCCAGCAGCACCTGGTTCTCGCTCGACAGCACGCTCAGGTAATTGTCGAGCCCGGCGCGGTAGCGCTCGCTGGTCAGGTCGTAGGAGCGCTGCGCGTCATCGAGCGCGATGCGCAGCTCGGCAGTCTGGTGCTCGAGCGCACGCCAGTTGGCCACCACGTCGGCGACCTCGCGCACCGCATCCAGCAGCGTCTGGTTGTACTGCGCCACCGACTGGTCGACCTGGGCCTGGCGGGTGTACAGGTTGCCGCGCAGCGCGTCGCGGTTGAATACCGGCAGCGACAGCGCCGCGCCGCCGCCGACGATGCGATCGGAGACGTCAAACAGCTGCGACAGGCCGAGGCTCTGGAAGCCGGCGAACGCGGTCAGGTTCACGTTGGGATAGAACTGCGCCTCGGCCGCCTTGACGCCGTAGGCGGCGGACTCCACCTGGGCGCGGGCACTGGCGACGTCGGGACGCCGTCCGAGCAGGTCGGCCGGCAGCGCGGCCGGCAGCGCGAAGCCGTCCGGGGCCGCCAGCCGGGGGCGCGTGAGGTCGCGGCCGCGGTCCGGGCCGGCGCCGACCAAGTCGGCGAGCTGGTTGCGCGCCAGATCGATGTTGGCCTGGACGAAGGCGAGTCCGGCGCGGATCAGCGCCAGCTGCCCTTCCGACTGCTTGACGCGCGCGGTGTTCTCCAGTCCCGCCGTCACGCGCTGCTGCGTGAGGTCGAGGATCGACTGCTGCTGCTTGAGGTTGTCGTTGGTTACGTCGAGCAGTGCGTACTGCAGGTCGAGCTGGATGTAGGCCTGCACGACCGCCACGGCGAGCGCCAGCCGCGCCGCGGCCCGGTCGGCCTGCGCCGCCTCCACGCCGGAACGGGCCGCAGCCTGCAGCGCGCGATTCTTGCCCCAGAAATCCAGGTCGTAGCTGAAGTCGAGCGCGGTGCGGCCGTCGGTGATGTAGCTGCCGGCGAACGGCGGCGGAAACAGGTAGTGCTCCGGGTAGCGCTGGCGCGTGGTCTCGGCGTTGAGCGTCGCCGACGGCAGGCGCGCGCCACGCGCCGCCACCGCCCGCGCCTGGGCGGCGCGCAGCCGCGCCTCGGCGGTGGTCAGCGACGGGCTGTCCTTGATGGCTTCCTCGACGAGCGCGTCGAGCTGCGCGTCACCGTAGCGGTGCCACCAGGCATCCTGCGGCCACGCCGCCGCATCGACCGGCGCACCGCCGAGCGAGCGCGTGGCCTCGAGCGATTGCGGGGTGCGCTGCGTGGCCGGCTTCCAGCCGCCGCGGTCGACGCAGCCGGCCAGCGCCAGGGAGACGCCCGTCAGCAGCAGGATCGTTCGACGGATCATGAATCGGCGCCTCCAGCGAGGGAGTGATTCTGCCCGCCGAGTTGGCCGTTCGCGATCATCCGTCCGAGGTAGTCCTTGAGTGCCCCAACCTCGGCCGCGCTGAAGCCTGCCAGGTGCGCCTCGACCACCGCGGTAGCGAGGGCCCGCAGCCGCGGCAGCAGCGCGCGGCCCGCCCCCGCCACGCGCAGCAGCACGACGCGCCGGTCGACACGGCCGCGCTCGCGCCGCACCAGGCCCTTCTCCTCGAGCCGGTCGAGCAGGCGCGTCATCGCACCGGTGTCGTGGTGCATGAGGCGGCACAGGTCGGCGGCGGTGTTGGCGGCCCCGTCCGAGAGGTGCTTGAGCACCGCGAACTGCATGCTGTTCAGTCCGAACTGCTCGAGCTCGGTGTCGAGCGCGGACAGGAACGAGGCGCGCGCCCGGCCCATGAGCGCCCCGACGCTCAGCCCTTCCTCGCGGGGCGCGGCCGCCACGCGCGGCTCGGCCTTGGCAAGACTCCTGCGGTTCATCGCCGGCTACTGACCGTGGCAGATTGCTGCCGATGATATTACTGCCTCGGCAGCTATTTGTCGAACCAGTTGCGCGCGCGCGTCAGTGGCCGGCCGCGGCTGCGGCCGTAAAGACGTCGGCCCCGAAGGCACGCAGTCCCGGCGCCGCAGCGTAGCCGAGCCCGGGCAGTCCGAAGCTCGCCTCCACGGTCCGCAGCAGGGAGTAGTGGTTGTAGGGCACGGCCGAGACGGTGCCGGGCCTCACGAATGGCGACAGCACGACCGCGCCGATGCGCCCGCCACCGGGGCCGTTGAAGCCGGGCTGGAACCTGGCGCCCGGCAGCGCCCGCTCGCCGCAGCAGGCGCGGGAGTCCGCACCGACCGACTCATCGAAAGTGATGACCAGCAGGCCGTCGGCGCGAAACGCCGGCGCCGCCTCGATCAGCGGCACCCACTCCCGCAGGAAGGCGTCGATGGCGGTAAGTCCGCCGGGCCGGCCGTCGACGCAGCGCGGATCGTGCCCGTCGTTGCACAGGTTCGGGGTGATGAAGGCGTAGTTGGGCGTGGTGGCGACGCTCCTCAGGTCATCGCGCAGATGCACGAGATTGACCACGTGCGCATCGCAGCGCGCGCGGTCCTCGATGATGGAGTGGAAATAGATGAACGGGTTGTGCTTGGCCGCGTACTGATCGCGCGGGCTCGCGCCGTTGGTGGTCTCGGTGGTGCCGACCGGCACGTGGCCGCAGCTCGCCGACTCGCGCGCGGGGTCCTTGCCCATGTCCTCCATGTAGCCCTTCCAGGTGAAGCCCGCGGCCTCCAGCTGGTCGGGGAGCGTGGGCACCAGTCGCGGATACACGCAGCCCTTGCCGGGCAGCTGGCCGTTTGCGTCGAGTGCGGCCGCCTCGGGCACGAACTCGCCGAAGAACGGGCAGTCGAGCTGCGTCTCCTCGTTCGCCGCCTGCCCGCTCACCAGCGCGATGTAGTTCGGCAGGCTCGAGTGCGCGATGGCGAAGAAGCGCGTGAGGAGCGCGCCGCGTGCCGGCAGCGTGCGTGCCAGATACGGGGCTGGCGAGCTGCCGCCGAAGGCGCTCTCGTACGACTGGTTCTCGAGCAGCAGCACGAACACGTGGCGCACCGGCGGCCGCCCCGCACGCGGAGCGGCCGGTGCGGCGCCGTACGCCATCCCGGCCAGGGCCAAAGCGAGGGCGGCACAGACACAGGCGTGCGGGCGGGGCATCGCGGTCCTCGGGCTCAGGGAGAGGCGACGGGGGCGACGGGCGGCGGGGGCGCGTGTCGCAGCGCCTTGAGGAACACCGCCGCGCAGGCGATGGCGAGCACCGCCGCGGTGAGAAAGGCGGCGCCCGGAAAATGCAGCGGCGCGGCCGGCCGGGAGAAATAGCCGAGCACCGACGTCATGAGCGGCGGCCCGAAGATCGAGCTCAGGCTGTAGAGGCCAGCGACCGCGCCCTGCAGCTCGCCCTGGGCGTTGGCGGGGATCTGCTGCGAGGCGATCGCGTTCATGGACGGATAGGCGAGCGCGAAGATGAAGGTGGTCAGGGCCACCACGTAGATCATCCAGCCCTGGGTGGCGAACGCGTAGCCGACGTAGGCCAGCACCGCGGCGGCCATGCCGAAGAGAGCCGCGCGGCGCTCGCCGCCGAGCTTCGGGATCAGCACCTTGGTCAACATGCCCTGGGCCACGGCCATCAGCGCACCGACGAAGGTGAGCGACCAGCCGACCTGGGCGGTGCTCCAGTGGAACTTGCTGATGGTGTAGAACGCCCAGGTGCTGGGCAGCACCTGGTGCCCGAGCTGCCAGAGGAACAGCGCCAGCAGCAGCAGGCCCACGACCGGGTAGCGGCGCATCTGCCTGAGCGTGCCGAGCGGGTTGGCGCGGCCCCAGTGGAAAGCGCGCCGCGACTCGCGCGGCAGCGACTCCGGCAGGGCGAACAGGCCGAAGGCGCTGTTGGCGAGCGCGATGGCCGCGGCGGTAAAGAATGGCGCGCGCGGCCCCAGAGTGCCGATCAGCCCGCCGATCGCCGGACCCACGATGAAGCCGATGCCGAAGGCGGCGCCCAGCAGCCCGAAGCTCTGCGCGCGCTTCTTCGGCTCGGTGATGTCCGCCATGTAGGCATAGGCGGGCGTGAAGGAGGCGCCGGCGCAGCCGGCGAGCAGGCGCCCGACAAACAGCCACGCGATCGTGGGCGCGAATCCCATGATGAGGTAGTCGCAGCCAAGCGCCAGCAGTGCGAACAGCAGCACCGGCCGGCGGCCGAACTGGTCGCTGAGGTTGCCGAGTACCGGCGCGCAGAAGAACTGCATGAGCGCGTACACGAACGACAGGCCGCCGCCGTAGACCGCGGCGCGGTCCACCGTCACGCCGGTCAGCTGCATGATGAGCTGCGGCAGCACCGGCAGGATCAGACCGAAGCCGATCGAATCGATCAGCACGACGACGAAAACGAACGCCTTGGCGCTCTTGTTGGACACGTGCACGCTCATGGGGCCCTCGCGAGAGCGCGCCATCTTATACGAAGCGCGCGCCGCTCAGGCGTGCGGTGCGCGGCCGATCAAGCGCGTCCGCAGCGCGTACACCGGCACGCCGGCGAGGATGATGAGCAGCGTGATGCCGGTGTTGCGCGGATCGGTGTAGAGCGCGTTCAGCACCATGAACGCCGAGGCCAGCAGAAACGCCGCCGGCACCAGCGGATAGCCGACCACGCGGTACGGCCGTGGCAGGTCGGGGCGGCGCCGGCGCAGCACGAACACCGCCGCCACGGTGAGCGCGTAAAACGGCCAGATGCCGAGGATGAACTTGTCGGCGAGCTGCGCGAAATCGTTCTCGAGCACGTACGCAACCCCGAGCGCCGTGGCGAGCCAGATGGCGACCGAGGGCGTGTCGAAGCGCTTGGAGACGCGCGCCGCGGCGCGGAAGAACAGCCCGCGGTCCGCCATGGCGAAGAACACGCGCGAGCCGGTCATCATCGAGGCATTGAGGCCGCTGAACGCCGAGACCACTACCGCCGCCGCGATCACGGCGGTGCCGGTGCCGCCGAGCAGTGGAATCTGGGCGGCGACGTCGGCGGCGATCAGCTTCGAGCCTGCCATCTGCGCCGGCGCCAGCGCGTACAGGAAGCCGACGTTGACCACCAGGTACACCGCCATGACACACAGCGCGCCGCTGATGAGCGCCAGCGGCAGGTTGCGCTGCGGATTGCGGATCTCGCCCGCCATGAACGCCGGATCCGCCCAGCCGTCGTAGGTCCACATCACCGGGATCAACGCGGTGGCCAGCAGCGACAGCTGCAGTCCGCCCGGCCACGCCGGCACGAAGTGCGCCACGCCGCCGCCGCGCGCACCGAAGGCGAGCACACCGAGCGCCAGCAGCACCGCGTACTTCAGCGCCGTGGTGGCGCTCAGCACCGCCGCGGCGCGCTGCACGCCGACGTAGTTGACCGCCCCGATGAGCACGATCACGAGGGCGGCAGTCTGGCGCACGTGCGCGGCGAGGGCCGGCACGAAGTACAGCAGGTACTCGGCGAAGATGGTGGCGATGGCGCCCAGCGCCGAGGCACGCAGCACCGTCAGTTCGGTCCAGCCGAACAGAAACGCCGGCAGCGGCCCGTAGCCCTCGAGCAGGTAGGCAAACATGCCGCCGGAGCGCGGCATGGCACCGGCGAGCTCGGCGACCGTGAGCGCCCCGCACAGCGCGATCACCCCGCCCAGTACCCAGCACAGCAGCATGGGGCCGGGGTGGTGCAGTTGCGCGGCAACCGTGGCGGGCACGCGGAAGATGCCGCTGCCGATGGTAATGCCCACCGAGACGGTGATCGTCTGCAACAGGCTCACCGAGCGCGGCATGCGCTCGCCCCACTGGTCAGCCATCCGCGAGCCTCGCCGCGAGCAGCTGCACCCAGTGACACACCGGGACGGACGTACCGCCGCGCAGGTGCACGAGACAGCCGATATTGGCGGTGGCGATGACGTCCGGCCGCCCCGCCTCCAGCGCCTGCACCTTCGTGCGCAGCAGCTCGCCCGACAGCTGCGGCTGCAGCAGCGAATAGCTGCCGGCCGAGCCGCAGCACCGCTGCCCGTCGGCGACCGGCGTGAGCGTGAAGCCTGCCGTGCTCAGCAGGCCCTCCACCACGCCGCGAACCTTGAGCGCGTGCTGCAGGCTGCACGGCGACTGGAACGCCACGCGCACCCCGGCCGCCGGCAGCAGTGCCGCACCCAGCGCGGCGCCCTCCCCGGCCAGGAGCTGGCTGACGTCGCGCGTCAACGCGCTGATCCTCAGCGCACGCTCGGCGTAGTCCGGCTCATCGCGCAGCAGCCGCCCGTAATCGGCAACCATCGAGGCGCAGGCGCTCGCGGTGAGCACGATGGCCTCTACCCCTGCCTCGACGTGCGGCCACAGCGCGTCCACGTTGCGGCGCATCGCCGTGAGTGCGGCGGCGTGCTCGGTCAGATGATGGTCGAGCATGCCGCAACAGCCGCAGGCACTGGCGCGCAGCGCCGAGATGCCGATGCGGTCGAGCAGCTGCGCCGTCGCCGGGTTGATGTCGGCCGCGAGCGCCGGCTGCACGCAGCCCTCCAGAAGCACCACACGCCGCGCATGGCGCGGCGCGGGCCAGTGCGGCCTGCGGGCCTTAAGGACCGCGGGCAGCGGCGCCGCGGCGGCTGGCAGCCGGGCGCGCAGCGCCCGGGGCAGCACACCGCGCAGAGCGCGCGCCAGCCCCAGCAGCGCACGCACGCGCCGGGTGTGCGGCACCACCTTGTGCAGCAGGTAGCGGGTGAGGCGTACCCGCGGCGTGCGTGGCAGGCGCGGCTCGGACACGGCCCGGCCGATGTCGAGCAGGCGGCCATACTGCACGCCCGATGGGCAGGCGCTCTCGCAGGCACGGCAGGTGAGACAGCGGTCGAGGTGCAGCTGGGTGCGGGCGCTGACCGGCGCGCCCTCGAGCAGCTGCTTGATCTGGTAGATGCGCCCGCGCGGGCTGTCGAGCTCGTCGCCGAGCAGCTGGTAGGTCGGGCACGCCGGCAGGCAGAAGCCGCAGTGCACGCAGCTGCGCAGGATCTCATTCGCCTCGCGGCCCTGCGGCGTATCCCGGATGAAATCGGCGAGCGCGGTCTGCATGTCTCCCGATCCCGGACACTGGCGGGCACGAGCCGTGAGGCAGGATTCTAGCACCGCGCGGCGCGCGCACCGGCGCGCCGGTACGGCGCAGCCGGTGCCGGGGCGATGCGGCCGGCCGCTTACCCGGTGATGGCCTTCAGGCGCTGGGTGCGCGACACGTCACCGACCTCGTTCACGCGCCGCAGGAGCTCGCGCGCGGCGTCGGCCTGCAGCGGGCGGCTGAGCAGGAAGCCCTGCGCGTCCTGGCAGTCCTGCTCCTGCAGGAAGGTGAGCTGCGGGAAGTTCTCCACGCCCTCGGCGGTCACGCTGATGTGCAGCGAGCGCGACATGGCGATGATGGCGGCGGCGATCGCCCGGTCGTCGCTGTGCTCGGTGATGCTGGTGACGAACGAGCGGTCGATCTTGAGCCGGTCGACGGCGAAGTGCCGCAGGCGGCCGAAGCTCGAGTAGCCGGTGCCGAAGTCGTCGATGGCGAGCGAGATGCCGAGCTGCTTGAGCTGGTTGATGGCCTTCTCGGCCCACAACTCGTCCGCCATAACGACCGACTCGGTGATCTCGAGCTCGAGCACCGAGGGATCGAGACCGGTCTCCTGCAGCACGGCGCGCACCTCTTCCGGGTACTCGGCCAGCGCGAACTGCCGTCCCGAGACGTTGACCGCGATGCGCTTCACCGGCAGGCCCTCGGCACGCCAGGCCTGGGCCTGCTGGCAGGCGCTGCGCAGCGCCCACTTGCCGATCGAGAGGATGAGGCCGGTCTCCTCTGCCACCGGAATGAACTCGGTGGGACTGACCGCGCCCAGCTGGGCATTGGTCCAGCGCAGCAGCGCCTCGATGCCGGAGATCTCGCCGGTGCGCACCTCGAACTGTGGCTGGTACTGCAGCGTGAACTCGTTGCGCTCCAGCGCGCCGCGCAGCTGCTCCTCGATGGTGAAACGGTGCAGCGCGGTGGCGTTCATGGAGACGTCGAAATACGCCCAGGTGCCGGGCGCGCGGCGCTTGGCGAAGTACATGGCCAGGTCGGCGTTGCGCAGCAGGGTCTCGGCGTCGGTGCCGTCCTGCGGATAGAGCGCGATGCCGACGCTGGGGGTGACGACGAGCGAGTTGGAGGCGACCGGGATCGGCTCGCGCAGCGCCAGTATCAGCCGCTCGGCGACGTTGCCCGCGTCGACGCTGGTGCGCAGGCTGGGCAGCAGCACCAGGAACTCGTCCCCGCCGAGGCGCGCGATGTCGCCGGAGCGCGAGCTGCCTGACTGACCGGCGTCGGAGTCGTTGCCGTAGCGCAGCGAGCTGCGCAGCCGGTCAGCCACCACGCACAGCAGCTCGTCACCGACCGCGTGGCCGAGCGTGTCGTTGACGCGCTTGAAGTTGTCCAGATCGAGGTACAGCACCGCCAGCGTCCGGCTGTTTTCCTTGGCGGCCTGGAGCGCGCCCACCAGGCGGTTGCGCGACTGCTCGCGATTGGGCAGCCCGGTGAGGGTATCGAAGTACGCCAGGCGCACGATGCGCCGCTCGGCGCGCCACTTGCTCGCCAGCGCGATGGTCATCTGCCGCACTTCGTGGGGATGGAACGGCTTCTGCAGGTACGACAGCTTGTCCTCGGGCGGCACGTAGCTGCCGATCTCGCACGGGTCGGCGTCGGAATAGGCGGTGCAGATGACGATCTCGACCGCCGGGTCGAGCTCGCGGATCTGCGTCGCCGCCCACACGCCGTCCTTGCCGGGCGGCATGCGCATATCGAGGAACACCACCGCGAAGGGCTGGTTGCGCGCCAGCGCCTCCTTCACCGTGGCCACTGCGGCCTGGGCCTGATCGCAGAACACCGGCTCGAAGCTCGTGCTGCGCGCCGCGGCGCGGGCGCGCAGCGCTTCCATGGGACCCTTGCGGAACAGGCGGCTGCGCAGCTCGTGAAAACCGGTCATCTCCAGACTGGCCTCGCTCTCCTGGAGGATCTGCCGGTAGGAGTCGCGGATCTCGGGCTCGTCGTCGACGACGAGGACGCGGATCGGGGCGGGGGTGGTTTCCATGGGAAGCCTCAGGCAGCTCCGGCGAGGGAGGCGGGTTCGCGGCTGGCGAGCGGCACCAGCACATGCAGGGACGCACCGCGGCCGGGACCGTCGCTGGCGGCCCAGATCCGCCCGCCGAGCGCGCCGATGACGTTGGCGCACCAGTGCAGGCCGATACCGTGGTTGGTTTCGGGTGATTTGGTCGAGAAGCCTTTTTCGAACACGCGCTCGAGGTTCTGCGGCGCGATGCCGACGCCATCGTCCTTGCACTGCAGGTGCAGCTGCGGGAGGTCGGCGTCGCTCACGATCTCGGCGCTGAGGCGCAGCACGCCGCGCTCCTTGCCCGCATCGCGCACCGCGTCGGCGGCGTTGATGATCAGGTTCTGCAGTACCAGTCGCAGCATGGTGCGCGCGACGCGTACCACGCCGAGCCGCCGCACGGTGTCGTCGGTGTCGATGCGCAGCCGCGCGCGGCACGAATCCGGCACGATCTCCAGCGACTGCGCCACGAGCTCGGTGAGGCGCACCGGCTCGATGACGTGCTCGTTGCGCGCTGCGCGCATCTGCTCCGCGAGCGCGCCTTGGATGACGCTGGTCTGGCGCGTGACCAGGGCCACGTCCTCCTGCGCGCTGTGGATGGTAGTGGCGAGCTCCTTGCAGGCGAGGCGCAGGAACTCGCGCAGGTCGCGGTTGCGCTCGCCGTCGTCACAGCCCTGCTGGAGCTCGGCCGCCGCCTGCGCCGCGTCCGCGGCGGGCGTGACGCGCAACCGCTCGGCGAGCGTCGCGAGGCGTACCCCGATCGGAGTCATGGCATTGCCGAGGTTGTGCAGCACGCCCTTGGCGAGTTCCGCAAAACCCGCCTGGTAGGACTGATCGACGAGCTGGGTGCGGGACTCCGCGACCCGCCCGACCATGCGATCGAATTCCCGCGCCAGCACGCCGATCTCGTCACCGCGCTTCAGGTCGAGCCGCGTGGTTAGGTCGCGGTCCTCGCCCAGCGCCACGGCGTGCCGCGTCACGAGCGCGAGCGGCCGCAGGATCATGCGGTTGAGTATCAGCACCAGCAGCACAACCACGATCA
>Ga0134125_10003989_pt1 | contig 16922 bp, 13 predicted proteins | sample KB31751_FD_96464 | JGI IMG/M metagenome (GOLD analysis project Ga0134125, IMG submission 96464) | Terrestrial soil microbial communities with excess Nitrogen fertilizer from Kellogg Biological Station, Michigan, USA - KB3-175-1 | ecosystem: Environmental > Terrestrial > Soil > Unclassified ...
CCACTGGCAGTTCTCGGGGATGGGCGGGGTCTGCGACATGATCTCCACGAGGGGGTAGCGGTCCTCCATCGCGATCGACATGTACAGGCGCGGCATCATCGGGAAGTGGTAGGCCATGTGGCACTCGTCGCCCTCGCCGAAGTACTGGCGCACTTCCTCGGGCCACATGTTCGCCTCGGCGAGGAGCAGCTTTCCCTGGTAGTTCCGGTCGAGGTCGGCGCGGATCTTCCTCACGATCTCGTGCGTCTCGGGGTTGTTCTCGTTGGAGGTGCCTTCGCGCTCGACGAGGTAGGGGATCGCGTCCAGGCGGAAGCCGTCCACGCCCATGTCGAGCCAGAAGTGCATCGTCTTCAGCACCGCGCGCAGCACGTGCGGGTTGTCGTAGTTGAGATCCGGCTGGTGGCTGAAGAAGCGGTGCCAGTAGTGCTGCTGCGCGACCGGGTCCCACGCCCAGTTGGACGACTCCGTGTCGGTGAAGATGATCCGCGTGCCCGCGTACTTGTTGGGATCGTCGCTCCACACGTAGTAGTCGCGCTTGGGGCTGCCCCTGGGGGCGCGGCGCGCGGCCTGGAACCAGGGATGCTGGTCCGAGGTGTGGTTCATGATGAGCTCGGTCACCACGCGCAGCCCGCGATCGTGGGCCTCGTCCACGAAGCGCTTGAAGTCCTCGCGCGTCCCGTAGGGCGCGTGGACGTTCTCGTAGTCGGAGACGTCGTAGCCGTCGTCCAGCAGCGGGCTGGGGTAGAACGGCATCACCCAGATCGTGTTGACCCCGAGGTCGCGCACGTAGTCGAGCTTCTCGGTGAGCCCGCGGAAGTCGCCCATGCCGTCGTCGTTGGAGTCGAAGAACGCCTTCACGTGCAGCTGGTACACGATCGCGTCCATGTACCAGAGGGGATCGTCACCGGCAGGCGCGATCGTCGGTGCGGAGAGGGTGCGGGTGTCCATCAGGGCACGAGGCGCGAGACGCGAGACGCGAGAGGCCTCACGCGATCACGCTGAACACGTGCGCGGGTGCGCGGCCCGGGTCGAGCATCACGAAATTCCTCCGGCCGCGCCACGGATAGCTCGCGCCCGAAAGCTCGTCGTGCACGGTGAAGGAGGCGTCTTCCGGCAGGCCGAGGGCGGCGAGGTCCAGGTCCACCCAGGCGGATTGCGTGTTGTGCGGATCGAGGTTCACGCAGGCGAGGATGCGATCGCTACCGGAGCGCTTCGAGTAGCAGAGGATGTGGTCGCTGTCGGTGTCGTGGAAGGCGAGGCTCGCATCCGATTGCAGCGCCGGGTGCGCGTTGCGGATGGCGTTCAGGCGCGTGACCAGGGGCGCCAGGCTCGCGGGATCGCCGCGGTCCCAGTGCTTCACCTCGTATTTCTCGCTGTCCAGGTACTCCTCGCTGGTGCCGGGATCGCGCGGCCGGTTCTCGCAGAGCTCGTAGGCGGGCCCGTAGATCCCGTAGGCCGAAGCGAGCGTCGCGGCGAGCGTCAATCGCAGCCGGAACATCGCCGGGCTCGCATCCTGCAGGTGGTAGGGAAGGATGTCGGGGGTGTTGGGCCAGCAATTCGGGCGGAAGTACTCGCGGGAGTCGTCCTGCGAGAGCTGCGTGAAGTACTCGGTGAGCTCGGGCTTCGTGACCCGCCACGTGAAGTAGGTGTACGACTGGGAGAACCCCAGCTTGGCGAGGCGGTGCATGACGCGGGGGCGCGTGAAGGCTTCCGAGAGGAAGATCGCGTTCGGGTGCTCGCGCCGGATCTCCGCGATCAGCCACTCCCAGAACGCGAAGGGCTTGGTGTGCGGGTTGTCCACGCGGAAGGCCTCGACGCCCTCGCGCGCCCAGAAGGCGACCACGTCGTGCAGCGCCTGCCAGAGGGCGCGCCAATCGGCCGTCTCGAAGTCGATCGGGTAGATGTCCTCGTACTTCTTCGGCGGGTTCTCGGCGTACTGGACGCTGCCGTCGGGACGCCTGCGGAACCACTCCGGGTGCTCGGCCACCCACGGGTGGTCGGGCGCCACCTGGAACGCGATGTCCATCGCGATCTCCATGCCGCGCAGCTTCGCTCCGCGCACCAGGTGGCGGAAATCGGCGATGGTCCCCAGCTGCGGATGGATCGCGGTGTGCCCGCCCTCCTCGGCGCCGATGGCCCACGGGCTTCCGACATCCCCGTCGCTCGCCACCGGCACGTTGTTGCGTCCCTTGCGCTTCGCGCGGCCGATGGGATGGATGGGCGGCAGGTACACGATGTGGAAGCCCATCGCGGCAATTTCGTCGAGGCGCTCCTCCACATCCTCGAACGTGCCGTGCCTGCCCGGCTCGCCGGAAGCCGAGCGCGGGAAGAGCTCGTACCAGCTCGAGAAGCGCGCGCGCGCGCGCTCGACCGCGACAGGGAATGCGACCGTCTCGCACTGCGCGTCGCGCGGCGCGTGCTTGCGCGCGAGCGCGAAGGCGGTGGCGTCTTGGGAGGCCGCGCGAAGCTTGGCGGCGTCCTGCTCGGTCTCGAGCGTTCGCCCGAGCGCCGCGAGCCGCTCGCGGTCGGCGCCCGAGGCGCGTGCGAGCGACTGCGCCACGAGCTGCGCCCCGATGCGCGCGGCGAGGCGAACGTCCGCGGGGTCGATGCGCCGCGCGAAGCCTTCGCGCCAGCTCTCCAGGTAGTCCACGCGGCAGGTGAGCTGGAACTGCCAGAGGCCGGGCGAGCCCGGCGTGAACGAGCCGCGCCAGCGGTCGTTGCCGAGGAACTCCATGTCGAGCTCCGCCCAGTCGCGCTCGCCGGGGCCGCGGTAGCGCAGCGTGCAGAGCGTCTTCTCGTGCCCGTGCGCGAAGCCGTCGGCCGTGACCTCGATGGGCTCGCCCACGATGCGCTTCGCGGCGAAGCGGCCGGCATCCACGCTCGGCCGCACGTTCTCGATCACGGCTTCGGGCGCGAGGTCCCCGCGCTGTGCGCGCCTCGCGTCGTTCATCCGGCCTCCGGCGCGAAGAGCACCATGGCGAGCGGCGGGAGCGTGACCGAAAGCGACTGCTCGAATCCGTGCCAGGGCGAGGCCTCGGCCTCGACGCGCCCCATGTTGCCCACGCCGCTGCCGCCGTAGAACGGCGCGTCGCCGTTCAGGAGCTCGCGCCAGGCGCCGGCCGCGGGGACGCCGATGCGATAGCCCGTGCGCACCACCGGCGTGAAGTTGCACGCGACGAGGAGCGGCGCTTCCCCGGGGGCCTGGCGCAGGTACGTGAGCACACTGTCGTCGCTGTCGTGGTTGTCGACCCAGCGGAACCCCTCGCCGGAGAAGTCGAGCTCGTGCAGCGCCGGATGCTCGCGGTAGGCGCGATTGAGGTCCGCGACCCAGCGCTGCAGCCCCGAGTGGTCGCCATCCTGGGTGAGGTCCCAGTCGAGCTGGCCCTCGTGCGCCCATTCGCGCCACTGGCCGAACTCCCCGCCCATGAAGAGGAGCTTCTTGCCGGGGTGCGTCCACATGTAGCCGAAGAGGAGCCGCAGGTTCGCGAACTTCTGCCAGCGGTCGCCGGGCATCTTGTCCAGCAGCGAGCGCTTGCCGTACACGACCTCGTCATGGGAGAGCGGCAGGACGAAGTTCTCGCTGAAGGCGTACCACAGCGAGAACGTGAGGGCGTCGTGGTGGAAGCGGCGGTGGATGGGGTCGTGCTTGAAGTAGTCGAGCGTGTCGTGCATCCAGCCCATGTTCCACTTCATGGAGAAGCCCAGGCCCCCGGTGAACACGGGGCGCGAGACCATGGGCCAGGACGTGGATTCCTCGGCGATGGTGCGCGTGTCGGGGAAGTCGCGCCCCACGGCGATGTTCAGGTGCTTCAGGAACTCGATCGCGTCGAGGTTCTCCTTGCCGCCGTAGGCGTTGGGGATCCACTCGCCATGCTTGCGGCCGTAGTCGAGGTACAGCATGGAGGCGACCGCGTCCACGCGCAGCCCGTCCACGTGGTAGCGGGAGAGCCAGAAGTGCGCGCTCGACATGAGGAAGGCCCGCACTTCGTGGCGCCCGTAGTTGAAGATCGCGCTCTTCCACTCGGGATGGAACCCCAGTCGCGGATCGGCATGCTCGTAGAGGTGCGTGCCGTCGAAGCGCGCGAGGCCGTGGGGATCGTCCGGGAAGTGCGACGGCACCCAGTCGAGGATCACGCCGATGCCGTGCTGGTGCAGCACGTCGATGAGGTACATGCAGTCCTGCGGCGTGCCGTAGCGCGAGGTGGGGGCGAAGTAGCCCGTCGTCTGGTAGCCCCACGAGCCGTAGAACGGATGCTCGGTGATGGGCATGAGCTCCACGTGCGTGAAGCCCATGCGCTGGGCGTACTGCGCGAGCGGAACCGCGATCTCGCGATACGTCGGGAGCGCGCCCGAGGGGCGCCGCCACGAGCCCAGGTGCACCTCGTAGACCGAGAAGGGCGCATCCATCGCGTTCTTCGCGCGGCGCGTGCGCATCCATTCGCCGTCCTTCCACTGGTAGTCCAGGCGCCAGGCGCGCGAGGCCTTGGCGGGCGCCACCTCGGCGAAGAACGCGAACGGGTCGGCGCGGTCGCTGCGCGCCCCGTGGCTCGCGGTGATCGCGAACTTGTAGGCGTGGCCCGGGCGGATCGCCGCGACGTCGGCTTCCCAGATGCCGGAGCTGTCCCAGCGCGGGGAGAGCACATCGGCGCCCGCCTTCCAGCCGTTCCAGTCCCCGATGACGGAAACCTCGCGCGCGTTGGGCGCCCACACGGCCACGTGCGCGCCGTCGGAATCGTCGGGCGAGAAGAACTGGCAGCCCAGCCGCTCGTAAAGCGCGGCGTGCGTGCCCTCCCGGAAGAGGTAGATGTCGTGTTCGCTCAGCGTTCCCATGGCGCTTCGCGAGGGCTCAGTGGACGTTGCGCGCCGTCTGTCCCAGCATCGCCGGCGTGATGAGCGTGATGCCCTTCTCGGTCACGTGGAAGCGCTTCGCGTCTTCCTCGGGATCGATGCCGGCGCGAAGGCCCGGCGGGATCTGCGCGCCCTGGTCCACGATCACTCGCGAGAGGATCGCGCCGCGCCCGACCTCCACCTCCGGGAGCAGCACCGACTCGTTGATCGTGCAGAAGCTGTGCACCCGGCAGCTGGAGAAGAGGAGCGAGTTCCTCACCGTCGAGCCGCTCACGATGCAGCCGCCCGAGACCATGGAGTCGACCGCGGCGCCGCGCCGCCCGTCCAGGTCGAAGACGAACTTCGCCGGCGGCAGCTGCTCCTGGTAGGTCCAGATCGGCCAGTTCTCGTCGTATAGGTTCAGCGCCGGGGTGACGCGCGTGAGCTCGAGGTTAGCCTCCCAGAAGGCGTCGACCGTTCCCACGTCGCGCCAGTACGGCTCGCCGTCGGTGAGCTGGACCGCGCTCTCGCGCAGGCTGTGCGCGAAGACCTTGCCGCCATGGGCGATGAGGCGCGGGATGATGTCGCGGCCGAAATCGTGCCCCGACTCCTCGTTGGTGGCGTCGTCCACCAGCTCGTCGTAGAGGAAATCGGCGTTGAAGACGTAGATGCCCATGCTGCCCAGCGCGTGTGCCTCGCGCCCCGGGATCGCCTTCGGCTTTTCCGGCTTCTCCTCGAAGCCGATCACGCGGAAATCCTCGTCCACTTCCATCACGCCCAGCTGGCGCGCGGCCTCGCCCAGCGGCACCTCGACGCAGCCCACGGTCATGTCGGCGCCGTGGTCCATGTGCTCGTAGAGCATGCGCGTGTAGTCCATCTTGTAGATGTGGTCGCCCGCGAGCACCAGCACCAGCCGCGGCTCGTGGCGGCGCAGCACCTCGAGGTTCTGGAACACGGCGTCGGCCGTGCCCTTGTACCAGTCCATGTTGTCGCCCTGCTGCTGCGCGGGCAGGAGCTCGATGAACTCGTTGAAGCGCCCGTCGAGGAAGGACCAGCCGCGCTGAAGGTGGTGGATCAGCCCGTGCGAGTGGTACTGCGTGGCGATCCCGATGCGGCGGATGCCGGAGTTGAGGCAATTGGAGAGCGAGAAATCGATGATGCGGAACTTGCCGCCGAAGGGCACCGCGGGCTTCGCGCGCCATTCGGTGAGCGGGCCCAGGCGCGAGCCGCGCCCTCCCGCGAGCACCATCGCGACCGTCTGGCGCGCGAGCTGCGCCATGGTCGAGCGGTCCGGGAACGCGCCGGGCATGCCGAAGCGGCTCGGCAGCAGCCCATGCAGCTCGCTGTTGGCGCTGGCCATGACTCCCCTTCTTTCCGATGGAAAGGTTCGATGGCCGGCGAGGCGAAAAATTCAGCCGGCCTGTGTAACGGCGAACCAGGAAAATCGATGATTGCAGAAAGACTTCAGGCGCGCCGTAGGAGGCGTCCTACGTCGCCGCGAATCGCCCGCTTCTTCGTGGAGCCCGGTGCGAAGGCCACCAGCTTCGCCGCGGATTCCGTGCGGTGAAACCAGGCGAGCGCCTCGCCCTCGGCCGGCTCGCGGGGCGCTTGCGCCGGGGAGGTCGCGTCCAGCGCGGCGGCGAATTTGTCCATCGCTTGCTTAGCGTCCGGCCCGCAGGCGACGACCGCGCCCACCTGCGCGAGGATGGCGCGGGAGACAGTGGCCGGGTCGGAGGTGACGTACAGGGTGTTCTGCGCCGGCGCTTCCTCGCGCTCGAGCTCGGTGCGCGGAACCAGCTCCTGCGCCTCGTCCACCACAAGCCAGTGGGGCCGCCCGGTCTTCTCGCGCAACCCCTTGAGGCCGAGGAGGAACGCCTCGAAGAACGCGGGCCGATCGCGCGGCGGCACCGCGGCGAGGCACACGACCGCCTGGACATCGGGCTTCTCCAGCGCGGTGAAGATCTCGAGCGTGTCGGGCTTGTGGCCGGTCGTGCCGAACACCACCGCGGGCTCGAAATCGAGGTACTCGCCGCGGCTATCCATCACGCAGAACTGGTAGCCAGCCGCGCAGAGGCGCTCGAGCACGCCGCGAACCAGCGCCGACTTGCCCGTGCGGGGCCGGCCGGTCACGAGCGCCGAGCCGTTGGCCGAGGACATGGCCACGGGCGCCCCGGCGAGATCCTTCCCGAGGACGAGCTTGCGCCGTTCGCGAACCGCGGGGACGTTGGCGAGGTCGTGCTCGACGAGGTCGGCGATGACTTCGAGGATGCCGTCGCCGCGCGGCAGGACGGTCACGCGATCGGCCACGGACTTCAGCGTCGGGATCGCATTGGCGACCGCGACCGAATACTCGGCCATGTCGAGGAGCGCGTGGTCGTTCTCCGCGTCGCCGGCCGCCACCAGGTTGCGCGGCGAGAGGCCCAGCTCCTTCAATGCCGCCGCGAGACCGCTCGCCTTGTTCACGCCGGGGGGCAGGATCATCACCGCGCCCTTGTTGAAGATGACGGGCCGCTCGAGGCCCAGCTCGCGGATCGCCCTCAGCACTTCCGTCTCGTGGGGCTCGACGGTCGCGACGATGGAATCGCCCACCGAGATCGGCACGCCGCGGCTGCGCAGGAACGCGACCAGCTCGGCCGGCGGGGCCTCGCCCAGCTCCTTCTTCTCGCCGCTCTCCGGCCGGTAGAGGAGCGCGCCGTTTTCCGCCACGACGCGGTCGAAGAGCGTGATCGCCGGGAAGATCGCGAGGAGCTCGGGGAGCTCGCGCCCCGTGTCGAGGATCAACTTGCGGCCGGTCTCCTTCAGGCGTTGCAGCCCCTCGACCACGTGCGCGGGCACCACGCTGTCGTGGGCGATGGTTCCGTCGAAATCGAGGGCGATCGCGGTATAGCGCATGAAACGAAAGGCTCCCAGCGGGGTCAGTCGCCTACACCCGCGCGGAAAACGAACTTGGCCAAGAAACAGAAGCGCAAACGCCGAGGCACCCTCGGCATCGACATCGGCGGCACGAAAAGCCTGTACGCGCTCTTCGATGAGCGATTCGAGGTGCTCGCGGAGGAAAAGTTTCGCAGCCACCCGCCCAAGGGCGGGCTCGCGGCGTTCGAGGCGAAGCACGCGAGCGCCGTGGCGAAGCTCCTTCGGGAGGCGCGCCGCCGCAAGATGGACATCGAAGCCGTGGGCATGGGCATCGCCGGGCGGGTGGACCTGCGCGAAGGCGTCGTGCTGAACGCGCCGAGCCTCGAGTTCCTGCAGGGCTATGCGTTCCAGCAGAGGCTGGAGAAGCAGACCGGCTCGCGCGTCTTCGTCTGCAACGACGTTCACGCGGGGCTCTACGGGGAGCTCATGCAGGGCGCGGCGCGCGGCGGGCGCGACATCATCGGCATCTGGCTCGGCACCGGCGTGGGCGGCGCGCTCGTGATCGGCGGCAGGCTCCACATGGGAGCCTCGGGGCTCGCGGGCGACATCGGCAACTACCTGTTGCAGCCCGTCGACGCCGACAAGGACGCGCCGCGCAAGCAGGTGCTGGACAGCGTGGCGAGCCGCACCGCGATCGCGGCCGATGCCGCGGCGCTCGCGGCGAAGAAGTGGGGCTCGAAGCTTCGCAAGATCGCGGGCACCGACGTGCGCGACATCACCAGCGGCAGCATCGCCAAGGCGATCAGGCGCGGCGACAAGGCGGTGGAGAAGCTCGTGCGCAGCCGCGCGCAGCTGCTGGGGGCGGTGCTCTCGAACCTCGTGGACTTCATCAACCCGGACATGGTGGTCCTCGGCGGCGGCCTCGTCTCCGCGATCCCGAAGCTGATCCGCCGCGAGATCGAGAAGTCGATCCAGGCGCACGCCTCGACGCGCGCCGCCCAGGCCGTGAAGGTGGTGAGCTCGAAGCTCGGGGACCATGCGGGCACGACGGGCGCGGCGCGCCTCGCGCTCGACATGTACTCGGGGCGCCCGCCGATCGAGCTCGAGGCGAGGGGCAGGCGCTAGTCAACGCAATCGCCGCGGGCGGCGTTTTTCCGGATGCACGGTGGAGGTAGGCCACCTCGCAAAAATCCACCACTCACGAGAGAGGCCGACCCCATGCAGCTCGAATCCGCATTGCCCATCGTCCGCGCGCTCGCCGACGGCGTGAATCCCGTCACCGGCGAGGCGTACCCCGAAACCAGCCCCTATGCCGAGCCGCGCGCGCTGCGCGCGCTCTTCTCCGCCGTGGACCTCATGCAGAAGGAGGTGGAGCGCGAGAAGCGGCGCGAGCGCCTGCCCGCCAACTTCGGCAAGCCCTGGACCGAGGGCGAGGACCGCACGCTCGCCGCCGAGTTCGACGGCGGCCTCTCGATGCCGGACATCGCGCGCCGCCACGCGCGCACCCAGAGCTCGATTCGCCTGCGGCTGGAGAAGCTCGGGAAGATCGAGCCGTCGCGCGAGCAATAGGCCGCCAGGCGCGAGGCACGAGGCGCGAGGCGGGGTTTGGCGGGCGTTTGAACGTACGCTCCCGCCCCTCGGGCCTCGCGCCTCGTGCCTCGCGCTTATTCGCCCTTCTTCTTCAGGTCCAGTGCCGCGCTATTCATGCAATACCGCAGCCCCGTGGGCTTGGGCCCGTCGTCGAAGACGTGGCCCAGGTGAGCGTCGCAGCGCGAGCAGAGCACTTCCGTGCGGGTCATGAACCAGCTGCGGTCGCTCTTCTCGGTGACGGCCGCCTTCGACAGGGGCTGCCAGAAGCTGGGCCAGCCGGTGCCCGAATCGAACTTCGCGTCGGAAGCGAAGAGCTCCTGGCCGCAGCACACGCAGGCGTAGGTGCCGGGGTCCTTGGTCGCGTGGTACTTGCCCGTGAACGCTCTCTCGGTTCCGTGCTTGCGCGTCACGTAGAACTCCTCGGGGGAAAGCTCGGCCTTCCACTCGGCTTCGGTCTTCACGACTTTGTCGCTGGGTTCCATCGGTCCTTGGGAATTCGTGCGGGATCGTCCATTTTAGTCGGGGCGGCGGCGCGGTGCTTACGCTATCCTTGGCGCCATCGTGAGGGCGCTCGCGCACCACCTTTCCTCAACCCTTCGCCTGGCGGGGATCGCAGCCCTCCTCGCCTGCGGATTCGCCTTCGCGCAGGCGAACCCGGCCCGCAACCCGGCCGGCGTCGTGGTGCTTGTCGATGGCGCGGCGAGCCTCGCGCCCCAGGGCGGCACCGCGCGGGGCCTCAAGGTGGGCGACGTGGTGAGCGAAGGCGACGAGCTCGCGAGCGCGAAGGACGGCGAAGTGCACGTGCGCATGCAGGATTCCGGCTTCCTCGTCCTGCGCTCGAACACCCGCATGAAGATCGCCTCGTACAAGGCCGACGGTGGCGACGACGACCGCGGCATCTTCCAGCTCCTCTCGGGGGGGCTGCGCTCGGTGTCCGGCTGGATCGGCAGGTTCAACTCGCGAAACTACGCGGTGAAGACGGCCACCGCGACCATCGGCATCCGCGGCACCGACCACGAGACGCGGGTCATCCCCGAAGGCTCCAGCGAGGGCGAGCCCGGCACCTACGACCGCGTCTACGCGGGCAAGACCGTGATCCAGGCCGCGGCGGGCCAGGCCGAGGTCTCGCCCGACCAGGCGGGCTTCCAGCCGCGCACCGGCAAGCCGCGCCTTCTCGCCTCGATCCCGCGCTTCTACCGCCCCGGCCCGCACGAGGCCGAGATCAATGCCAAGCACGCCGAGATCCAGAAGCTCATCGACCAGCGCCGCGAGGAACGCCGCAAGGTCATCGCGCAGAAGCGCGCGGAGCTGCAGTCGGAGCGTGGCAAGGCGAAGGACATCGCCAAGGGCAACGCCGAGGCCGCCAGGGACCAGCACAGGGCCGTGCGGGAAGAACGCGCGGAGAACAAGGCGAAACGCGAGAAGCTGAAGGCGGACATCGAGGCCGCGGGGGCCCAGCGCAAGGAGATGCAGGAGGCACGGGCGAAGCTCGAGGACGATTTCAAGGCGGGGCGCGTCTCGGTGCAGGAGGCGCGCGTGCGCCGCCGCGAGCTGGCTTCGAGGCAGAAGGCGCTCGCCGCCGAGTGGGAGGGCATCAAGCAGCGGCGCAAGGAGATGGCCGAGGCGGGCGACGCGGCGCTCGATGCGCGCTTCGAGGCCGAGCAGGCGCGGCAGAAGGCCCTGCACGACCAGGTGCTCGAGGCGCGCGAGAAGCGCAATGCGCTGGAGGGCGAGCGGGAGTCGGCGGGGAAGGAGATCCGCGGCCTGCGGCAGGAGGAAGGCAAGCGTTATCGCGAGGAGCTGAAGAAGGACCGCGACGGCGCCCCGGCCTCGGCGCCCGCGGATTCCGCGAAGCCCTAGCGTGGAGGGCGCGCGTCCGCCGGGCTACCTCGACGCGCTGCGCGACCGCAACCTCGCCGCGATCCTGCTGCTCGCCTTCTCCTCGGGGCTGCCGCTCGCGCTGACCGGCACCACCCTGCAGGCGTGGATGACGATCGAGGGCGTGGACCTCTCGACCATCGGCATCTTCACGTTGGTGGGAATCCCGTACACGTGGAAGTTCCTGTGGTCGCCGACCATGGACCGGTTCGTGCCCCCTTTCCTCGGGCGCCGGCGCGGCTGGCTTGCGGTGACCCAGCTCCTGCTGGCGCTCCTCATCGCGGCCATGGGCTCGCTCTCGCCGCGCGAGGACCTCGCGGCGATCGCATGCGTCGCGGTGGCGGTGGCCTTTACCTCGGCGTCGCAGGACATCGTGTTCGACGCCTATCGCACCGATGTGGCCACGCCGGCGCCACGCGGCATCGCCGGCGGCCTCACCGTCACGGGCTACCGCACGGCGATGCTGGTCTCGGGCGCCTTCGCGCTCATCATCGCCGCCGGCAGCGGCTGGATCCCGGCGCTCGGCTGGCATCAAACCTACTATTTGATGGCCGCGCTCATGGGCGTGGGATTCGTCGCCACGCTCTTCGGGCGCGAGCCGGCTACGCCCGCGCCGGCGCCGCGCACGCTTCGCGAGGCGTTCACGGAACCGTTGCGCGAGTTCCTTTCGCGGCCGGGCGCATGGTGGCTGCTGCTGCTCCTCATCCTCTACAAGCTGGGCGACGCGTTCGCGCTCTCCCTCACCACGCCCTTCCTCATACGCGGCCCGGGTTTCTCGCTGGACGAGATCGCCTATGTCTACAAGGGGATGGGCCTTGCCGCCACCATCGCGGGCGCGCTTTTCGGCGGCGGGCTCATGGTTCGCCTGGGGCTGTACCGGTCGCTCCTTTATTTCGGGATCCTGCAGGCGGTCTCCAACCTCTCGTTCATGGTGCTCGCCATGGCCGGCAAGAGCTTTGCCCTGATGGCGGTCGCGGTCGGCTTCGAGAATTTCGCGGGCGGCATGGGCACCGCGGCCTTCGTCGCGCTGCTCATGGCCCTTTGCGACCACCGCTTCACCGCGACGCAGTACGCGCTCCTTTCGGCGCTCGCCTCCTTCGGGCGGGTGTACGTCGGGCCCGTGGCGGGTTTCGCCACCTCGCCCCAGTACCTGGCGCTCTCGTGGCCCGTCTTCTATTTCGCGGCCTTCCTCATGGGGCTCCCCGGGCTGGGGCTCCTCGCGTGGCGCAGGCCTTCGATCGAAGCCCTCGGGCGCAAGTAGAATCGGGGCATGGCGAAGAAATCCCCGACGTTCAACGCGGCGCTCGAGCCGCTCACCGGCGAGCTGCCCCGCGACGTGGCCGCCGCCGTGGGCGAGCTGGTCGCGCGCCACACCTACCTCGACTGGCTGCTGGGCCAGGTGATGTACGACCTGATGGAGATCTCGATCAAGCAGGGGCGCGTCATCATGAAGCTGCCGCGCCCGCGCGTGTTCGTGGCCGCCGTGAGGGACCTCTTCGATTTCCACGGGCTGGATGCGCCCTTCGATTTCGACACCTTCGCCGAAAAGCTCGAGGCCGCCCACGTCGCCTGCCGCGAGCTCACCCGCTCGGTGTACATGAGCGACGACGGCGCCGCGGCCGGCGCCATCCACCTGGTGCGCAGCCCCTGGGATCCAGGCCCCGGCGGCGACCTCCAGCCCGAATCCCTGCGCGTGGACGCGAAGATGCTCGCCGCCAGGCGCCGCCATGTCGAGGACGCCGTCGCCTCCGCCGAGAAGCTGCGCATCCTCACCGACAAGCTGCTTCGCGACTCCCACGCGAAGCGCTCCCGTCCCGGCTTCGACCGCCGCCGCAAATAGGGTCAGAGCCTTTTTTCACGAAAAAGGGGACAGGTCATCCAGTTGTTCTGTCCCCTTTTTCGTGAAAAAGGGCTCTGACCCCTTTTCGCCAGAATTCATCGGTGGGCTGCAAGCATGCGGGCGCGTGGATGACGCGATCGCGCGATGGAATATGAGGTGTCGGCTCCGCCGGGGCCGGCCCACCTTTCCAGGAGCCCGAATGCTCGCCCGCCTGCAGCCCCTCGCCGCCGCCCTCCGCGAATCGTTCCGCCAATCCGCCGCCGTCCTCTCGCGAGGGCGGGGCGTGCTGCTCGCCGTTGCCATCGTGGGCGTCGCCGCGTACGCCCTCGTGAAGAATCCGCCGTTGCGAACGGTGGGCCGGGGCGAAGCGGGCGTGCGGGAGAACCGCCTCACGGGCGAGGTCACCCAGTGGCGCGACGGCAGCGTGCTCGTGCTCCCCTTCGTCCACGAGATGCACGTCTACTCCATGCGCGACCGAATCTACCGGCCGACGCAGATGTCGCGCGCCGACGGTCCCGCGCCGCTCCAGTCGCTGGAAGGGCTCTCGCTCGGCGTGGACCTGAACGTGCGCTACGCCCTCGATCCGGCGAGCCTGCGCAGCTCCGCCTCGAAGCTTCCCGACGACATCGACGGCGAGGTGGTCGAGCCCGCGGTGGCCGGCGTGATCTACAAGACCTTCTCGCGCTACACGGTGAAGGAGATCTTCTCCACCAAGCGCGCCGAGATCCAGCAGGTGCTCGACAAGGAGCTGCGCGCGAGGCTCGCCGCCGACGGGATCGCGCTCCACGACATCCTCATGGGCAAGGTGGACCTGCCGGCCGACTACCGGCGCGGCATGGACGCGCTCCTCTCCGAGGAGCTCGCCACCGAGAAGATGAAGTACACCCTCGACCTCAAGGACCAGCGCGTGAAGGAAGTGGCCCTCGAGGGCGAGGCCGACAAGGCGCGGCGCGAGAAGGCGGCCGAGGCCTCCGCGCGCGAGCAGGTGATCGCGGCCAAGGCGCAGGAAGAGGCGATGAAGCACGTGCTTCCCTTCAAGCAGCGCCAGGTGGAGCAGCGCCAGCTCGAGGCCGAGGCCGAGAAGCAGGCCCGCATCCGCGGCGCGGAAGGCACGGCGCAGGCCCGGCGCATCGAGGCCAACGGCGAATCCGACGCGCGCCAGAGGCTCGCCGACGCGGAAGCCTATCGCCTGGAGAAGGTGGGCAAGGTGAACGCCGAGCAGATGGAGCGCGAGGGCGTCGTCGTGACCGCGCACCCGCTCCTCATCCAGAAGACGCTCGCCGAGAAGCTTTCCGACAAGGTGCAGGTGATCATCGCCCCGCCCGGCGACGGCGTGGTGACCGCGGCGCTCCTGGGGAAGAAGCAATGAGCCGCGCCCTTCGCGCGTTCGTGGCGATCGCGGCGCTCATCCTCGCCATGCCGGCGCTCGCCGATCCCGCCATCGCGATCGTCGTGGGCGACCAGACGCCCCTTCGGCCCGCGCCGCGCGATTCCGCGAAGCCCCACGCGCTCCTCTGGCAGGGCGAGGCGCTCGAGGTGCGCGGCGAGCGGATGGACTACCTCCAGGTGTACGACCATCGCCTGGAGCGCGGCGGGTTCGTGAGCGCGCGCAGCGTCCGGCGCGTGTCCACCGATGAAGCGTCGGCGCCGGGGCTGCTCGCGGTGATCCGGTTCCTGCGCGAGACGCCCGGGAGCGAAGCCCTCGGCGTGGCCTACTCCGCGCTCTACATCCAGGCCGCCTCCCCGCAGGTGCTGCGCGGGGCCGACGGCGCCGAGGCCCTCGATGCCCTGGGCACGTTCGCCGAGCGCCTCGCACGGCGCGCGTCGTCGGGATCGGCCTCCACCAGGACCGCGCAGGCCGCCCTCTCGGGACACCTCGAGGTCGCCATGAGCTATGGCGTGGGCTTCACGAGCCTCGAGCGCGATTCGCGCGTGCTGATCTGCTACGACGGCGATGCGTTCCACCGGCTCGTGGACCTGGGCCGCGGCGATGCGCTGCAGAGGGCGCACGCGGTCCTTTCCCTCACGCGCGCCGATTGCATCGACGGGGACCTGAAGCCCACCGAGCGCCGCGCGGCCGACGAAGCTCGCGCCGAGCTGCTGGAAGCGGTCGACGTCTCGGACCTGCCCCTCTACGTCCGCAACCGGGTGCACATGCGCCGCGCCGCGGTCTGGAACAGCCTCGCCTTCCACAGCGCCCGGCGCGGGGAGCCCGCGCAATCGGCGGCCGCCCGCGCCCTGCAGGAGCTCGCGCGCGTGGACAAGCACGAGCTCACCGACGAGGACCAGCGAACCTACGCCGACGCGGCGATGCGCGTGAACGCCTCGCGCTGGGCGGCGCTGCCGGCGAAGCCCTCGGCCCCCGCCTCGAAAGGCGAGCGCCCGCGCCTCGTGCTCGCGAAGGGCCAGCCCGGGGAGACGTGCGTGCTGCTGGTGGACGCGAAGCACGAGCCGGGCAACGAGCTCGCGAAGCGCTGCACCTATGGGATCGTGTGGGAAAGCTCGGCCACGCTGAACCGCGAAGGCAACGCGCTCGCGGTGGGCGTGCAGAACACCGAGGCGTGGCGCGAGATGTGGGTCTTCCGCAGGAGCGGCAAGTCGTGGAGCGTCGCGAGCCTTCCGCCGGCCGCGACCAATCCGGGCGTGGGCTATGCCGAGTTCGCGGGCTGGGTCCCGGGAGGCAGGCAGGTGCTCGTGGCGCGCGAGGCTTCCGGCGAGGGCAAGTACAAGAGATCGTACGAGCTGATGCGCATCGACACGCTGTCGACCATCAACACGGTGCCGGATCCCCAGTTGCTGCCCGCGTTCAGCCGGTGGAGCGATTCGGCGTGGAAGTCCGCGAGCCTGAGCCTGCGATAGGCCCTACTTGCGGCGAAACCGGAAGACGCCGGTGCTGCCGCGCAGGTTGGGGAGCACCTTGATGGTGTTCTCGCCGTGGATCACGCGCTCGTCGAGGATCTCGGCGCCCACCCGCACGCAGAGGTCCTCGAAGTCCTTCACCGTGCACAGGTGGATGTTGGGCGTGTCGTACCAGCTGTAGGGCAGCGTCTTGGACACCGGCATGTGCCCGCGCATGATGTCGAAGCGGTGGCGCCAGTAGCCGAAGTTGGGGAAGGTCACGATCCCCTCGCGCCCCACGCGCAGCATCTCGTTCAGCACCTGCTCGCAGTCGCGCATGGCCTGCAGCGTCTGCGAAAGGATCACGAAGTCGAACGAGTTGTCGCCGAAGCTCGCGAGGCCGCCGTCGATGTCGGTTTGCAGCACGTTCACGCCGTTCCTCACGCTCGCGAGCACGTTGGCGTCGTCGATCTCGATGCCGTAGCCGAAGGCGCCGTGGGTCGCCGCGAGCCCCGCGAGCAGCACGCCGTCGCCGCAGCCGAGGTCCAGCACCCGCGAGCGCTCCGGGATCCAGGACGCGATGAGCTCGTAGTCGTAGCGTTGCATCACGCGCCCTCCCTCGAGCGCGCGGCGTACCCACGCATCTCGTCCAGCTCCCCCCGCGAATCGGCGAGCGGAGCGCGCCGCTCTCCCGCTCCGATCTCGGAAGCGATGTTGTCGGCGTACGCGGCGATGAGCTTGTGGTAATGCGCGTTGTCGAGCAGGAACGCGTCGTGCCCGTGGGGCGCGTCGACCTCGGCGTAGGTCACGCGCTTCCTCGACGCGGTGAGCGCCTTCACGATCTCGCGCGAGCGGTGGGGCGGGAAGCGCCAGTCGCTCTTGAAGGACGCCACGAAGAAGCCGGCGCTCGCCGTGGAAAGCGCGCGGGCGAGGTCCCCGCCCGTCTCCTTGGCCGGGTCGAAGTAGTCGAGCGCCTTCGTCATCAGCAGGTAGGTGTTCGCGTCGAAGACCTGCGCGAACTTGTCGCCCTGGTAGCGCAGGTACGACTCGATCTCGAACTCCACGTCGTAGTTGAAGCCGTACTCGTCGCGCTTGA
>Ga0134125_10003991_pt1 | contig 16917 bp, 14 predicted proteins | sample KB31751_FD_96464 | JGI IMG/M metagenome (GOLD analysis project Ga0134125, IMG submission 96464) | Terrestrial soil microbial communities with excess Nitrogen fertilizer from Kellogg Biological Station, Michigan, USA - KB3-175-1 | ecosystem: Environmental > Terrestrial > Soil > Unclassified ...
CAAAAGCAAACCTGCCAGCACTGCCGGCGCATAAGCTATTGACATCATTTGTGTATTGTGGCCGACAGAAATAATTATCGGGTCAAAGGTGGAATAGGCATACGATAATCCACCGAGAATACTGACCCACGGATTGGCTCCCGCGACGACACATAAAAAGTAAAAACAGATACAGGCTAAGAAGAAAAAACTAACCGGAATGGGAAGCCCTAAAGTAATGACAGAAGTTAAATATCCGACGGTAATTTTTGTTCGCGGATCCATCGCAATCTGATAAGCAGGCATTCCGCTAAACATGCTGTTTGTCCATAAAGGATAATGACCATATTTATCTTTAAATTCAAAAGATTGCTGCGCCATTCCACGCCAGCCTTGTGTATCCAACTGCTGCACCACTTTTCCCTGCAAAGCAGGTTTGCAATAAATAACTGCTACCACTAAAAAAATAACTACCGCAATTATATGCGGAAGTATTTTTTTGAAATTAGGATTCTTCATGTACCCGTTTTTCTTTTAAGCAGCAAAGTAAATGATAATTGAGGAATAATTTGATAATGTGCTAATGTGGTGATATGCTAATGGAAAATCCGGAAATGAAAAATACGATTATTCAATATTTGTTAATTTGCTGGAGAGTGGTGACAAGGCAACGCCTTATGAAAAGGCATTAGATGCTAATAACGAATCCAAAATAAAAAAATAGTATTACCTGTTTTTGTTGATTTGCTGCACCACGCTGAAAGGGCGAAATATTACAGGATAACGAAACGGGTTATGAAAATGGTGTTATCAGTTTCTACTTCATTTTACCAAAGTAACAAACTCATTTTTCACCCCTTCATTTATAAATTTTCCTAAATAATGTGAAGTAATCGTGCTGCTGTTCGTATCTTTTATTCCACGCGACGCCACACAAAGATGTACCGCATCAATCAGTACCGCAACATCTTCTGTTCCGGTTGCTTTTTTCATTGCTTCAGCTATCTGGACGGTAAGCCGTTCCTGCACCTGGGGCCTTTTTGAGTAATATTGAACCAGCCTGTTTATTTTCGATAGTCCAATTACTTTTCCTTTTGAAATATAGGCTACATGAACTTTGCCAATGATGGGTACAAAATGATGTTCACAATAAGAGTAAAGAGAAATGTCCTTTTCTATCAGCATTTTATTGTACTGATATTTATTTTCGAACGTCGTCACTTGAGGCTTATTCTTTGGGTTTAATCCGCTAAAAATTTCTTTCACATACATTTTAGCAACACGCTGTGGCGTTTCTTTTAAACCGTCATCATTCAAATTAAGGCCAAGCGTTTCCATAATTCCTTTAAAATGAGCGGCAATTATTCCAATTTTTTCATTGTCGTTCAACAGATATTTTTGAGATGTAGCTTCTGTGCAATCTACATTAATTTCATCCACGCATACATCCTCAAAGTTGTTGTACATAGAATCTTTATTCATTTTCTCCATTTTTTAATTCATTAATTTTTGACATGACTCTATCTACCATCGCATCGCAATAGATCAGATTGAACTCAAAAATCTCTTCCGGGGAATACATTTTTTTTATCTCTTTCTGCAGCATTGTTTTTGCGCGATTCAATCTCACCTTCACATTGCTTTCAGTAATATTCAATGCTTCTGCAGTTTCAGCAACGCTCAACCCGTTCAGTTCCCGTAAAGAAAAAACGATTCGGTAATCTTCAGGTATTTGATGTATCGCATTTTCCAATACACGACCAAGTTCTTTGTTCACTGTTATTTTTTCGTTGTTCGTTGACTGATGAAACATGATATTTGATTTTTCATTTTGAATATCATCGCCGGTTATTTCATTTTTAAAGCTCAGTTTATGTTTCCTTTGATAGCAGAGGTTCAGCATAATTCTGGTGATCCAGGTTTTGAAAGAAGATCGGTGTTCAAATTTCTTCAAACTAAAAAATGTGTTTACATACGCATCTTGCATCAGGTCCTCCGTGTCCTGATGATTGTACCTGTATGTTCTGCCTATTTTATAAAGAAATGGATTGTATCTTCTGATCAAAATTTCAAACAACTTAACATCGCCTTCATTTATTTTTTCGATAATCTCCAAATCCGAATATTGCTGCAACCGGGTTTCCAATTTTATAAATTTTTAATTTTTTTTAAACGGTTCAAAAAAAACTGGTGGTAAGTTACTTTATTTTATCACTATTTTTCCTTTCATTGTTGGATGGATGCTGCAACTATAGTCCGCATTACCTGTTGCTTCCATTTTCCATGTTTTGCCCACATGAATGGTGTCTGAATAAAAACCATTGGTTTTATCTTCTTTTACCGTATGATCTACCATCCCTTTATTGATCCAAACAACCGTATCGCCTTTTCGGACAGTAAGGGAAGCGGGAAAGAACTGCATTTGTTGCATCACGACTGTATCAGTTCTGTTGCTGCTTTCAGCGTTTTCCTGGTTAGAAGAATGGCAACTGAATAAAAAAAGAACCGGGAATAATAACAACAATTTTACTCCCGATTCTGTTATCTTGTTTTTCATTTGTTTACTTCTTTTTGAACCATTTCTGCATGGGACAAATGTGATTTTAAAACGGGCAAAACAGTTTGTAACAAATTTTTCAGTTCAGCATTTTGAGCATCCGGAATTAAGGCAGTTTCTACTTCTTTGATCACTGCTTTGTGGTAGCCTACTTCATTATCAATATATGCTTTATCAAAAGCCTTTCCTGATTTTGAGTTAAGCAATTTTACCGTTTTCGCTTCACCGGCTTTCAATGATTTGCTGGTTGAATTGTCTTTTGGTGTCACACCTAATTTCTTAACCAAAGCAACAGCCTGGTCTATCACAGATTGATGATCTTTCGCCATTGTTTGTGCAAAATTGATCACATTGGCATCTTTTGATTTTTTCTCAGCGATTTTTGCATAATCAATATCAATTTGATTGGCCGTAACCGCTATGGAAGCAATTTCAGGATCTGTAAGATTCACTGCTTTTTGTGCATTCGCAGATAAAGAAAGGAAACCGGTACTAACAGCAAAACATATTGCTGATTTAGTAAGAATTTTAAAAATTTTCATGATATAATTTTGTTTATTTGAAAAGTTAGAGTGCGTATTATCTAAAAAGGTTACAAATTTTTTTTCCGAAAGAATAAAACCACTTTTCTTGCTAAAAATTAAAATAAGGATTTTTATTATTTCTTCGTTTGCCGAAAAAAAAATTTGAAAAAAACCCAAATTGGAAATGAGTGATATTTGTTTGTTTACTGATTTTCACATTTTCATATTTTCTCTTGAACAGCAGGATATTGGCACATTAGTTAATCGTTTCCTAAATCAAAACTGTTTATTTATCTAACCATTCGTTTTTTTTATCTTGCCTGCTCAACTTTATATACATGAAAAATATTTTACTCGTTTTTAATTGTGTTTTACTTGTTCTGGTTGGTTATCTGTACTATCTGCATTTTCAGCACGATAAAAATTCCAAAGAGGTTGTAAAATCTACATCGGTGGCAAATTCTAACGACAAATCAAAAGTCGCTTATATAGATTTAGATTCCCTGCAGAATAATTATTCTTATTACAAGAAAATAAAAGCAGACTTCGAACGGAAGCAATCTGCTGCAAATGATGAGATCACTGCTATGCAAAAAAAATATCAAAGCCGCGCAATGCAATTGCAACAAAAAGCTGCGACAATGAGCCAGAAAGAACAGGAAGAGGCGATGCAGGAAATGAATAAAATGCAACAGGATCTGCAGGCACGCAAACAAAGCATTGACAACGAACTGTACAATTATAATTCAAAAATGAAAGACGATATTTTAACGCGCATCCAGGATTTTCTGAAAGACTATAACAAAGATGGAAAATATTCTTACATATTTTCTTATGAACCCGGTTTTATGTTTTATAAGGATTCCACTTTAAACATTACTCCCGATGTAATTGCCGGTTTGAATAAATTGGATTCTGAAAATAAAAAGTGATTAATCTCTTGAATCTCAAATAAATATTTATCTTCAATCCCGTTTTTTAAAAACGGGATTTTTTTATGAATGAACACGCAACTGCTTTTAAGCCAAGCCTTCGCCTTTTTGATGCAACCATGATCGTTGCAGGTTCCATGATTGGTTCGGGAATTTTCATTGTAAGTACAGATATTGTCAGAAACGTTGGCAGCGCTGGATGGCTCATACTTGTGTGGGTGATCACAGGACTAATGACCGTAATGGCTGCCGTGAGTTATGGCGAAATGAGCGGTATGTTTCCCAGAGCCGGTGGACAGTATGTTTTTTTGCGTGAAGCCTTTAATCCACTTGCTGGTTTTTTATATGGATGGAGTTCGTTCACGGTAATTCAAACCGCCACAATTGCTGCTGTGGGTGTGGCTTTCAGTCGTTTCACTGCTTACCTGATTCCGGAAGTTGGCGAAAATGTTTTTCTATTTTCAAGCGGAAATTTTCACATTTCCGCTGCTCAAATTTTAGCAATCATCCTGATACTTTTTCTTACTTATACAAATACAAGAGGTATTAATGGTGGAAAAATTATACAAACCACTTTTACTTCCGTTAAATTATTATCCCTTTTTGCCCTGATCATTCTTGGATTTCTTTTGGTAAAACATAGCTTCTGGAATGAAAACTGGCAAACGGGATTAAATGCCGTTCAGCTGGAAAAAGTAAAAGGAAATTTTGTAAAAAATGGAAGCTGGTTTCCCATTAGTGGAACAATTTTAATTGGTGCCATTGCGGCTTCAATGGTTGGCTCGCTCTTCAGCAGTGATGCGTGGAACAATGTTACTTTTATTGCCGCAGAAATAAAAAATCCGAAAAGAAATATCGGCCTCAGCCTTTTCCTCGGAACGTTCATTGTTTCGATAATTTATATAACTACGAATCTGATGTACCTGAATGCATTGTCTTTGCATGAGATTGCTTTTCCGGGTGGAGATCGCGTGGCAGTTGCTGCGTCGAATGCTATCTTTGGACATCATGGCGCCGCGGTTATTGCCGTAATGATCATGATCTCTACCTTTGGCTGCAACAATGGATTAATTCTTGCCGGTGCAAGGGTTTATTATACGATGGCAAAAGATGGTTTATTTTTTAAAAAAGCGGGAACGTTGAATAAAAAAGCAGTCCCTGAATGGGCACTTTGGGCACAAGCGATTGTCGCTTCCATTCTTTGTTTGAGCGGCGGTTACAACGATCTTTTAGATATGATTGCTTTTGTCGTCGTTATTTTCTATGTACTTACCATCATTGGTATTTTTGTGCTTCGCAAAACGAAGCCAAATATTGATAGGCCTTATAAAGCATTTGCTTATCCGTTTTTGCCGGCGCTTTATATCATCATGGGCCTGGTATTTTGTGTTTTCCTTGTCATCTTTAAACCGGTGTACACGTTGTGGGGCTTAGGCATTGTTTTAGCAGGAATTCCGGTTTATTATATAACCATTCGCAACAAGAAAAAAATAAATCCGTCATTGAATGAGCGCAGATATTGATCAATTATTTTTAAAGTTTTCTAAGATGAAGGTCGCTGTAATCGGCGATGTGATGCTTGATACTTATTGGTGGGGAAATGTAGAAAGAATTTCGCCTGAAGCGCCTGTCCCGGTGGTTGCTGTCAGCAAAAGAGAACAGCGAATCGGGGGCGCAGGAAATGTAGCTTTGAATGTTCAGGCCCTTGGTGCTTCTGTGTCATTGCTTACTATTTTAGGGGATGATGAAGATGGATATCAATTGAAAAAATTACTCGAAGAAAAAAATATCGGTACCGATTTTATTTTAGAAAGCAAAAAAAGAATTACAACCAATAAAATCAGGATCATTAGCCGCAATCAACAGATGATGCGGCTTGACGCAGAAATCGTTTATGATATTGACGATACGGATGAAGAGAAATTGCAAAATCAAATTGAAAAATATATCACTAATAAAAAACCAGATGTAGTAATTTTTGAAGATTATAATAAAGGCATACTTACGAAAAATATAATCGCAAATACCATCAGTTTTTGCCGGAAAAATCAGGTTACTACTGCTGTAGATCCGAAAAGAAAAAACTTTTTTTGTTATCAAAATGCAACGCTGTTTAAACCGAATCTGAATGAGGCAATCACGGGATTAAATTTATTACCTGAAGAAATTTCACCTGAACTACTTTCTGACATTCACGGGCAGTTAAAAGCCAAATTGGATCACGATATTTCCTTAATTACTCTATCTGAAAAAGGAGTTTTTTACCAGGAAGAAAACAATAAAAACATTCTTCCCTCTCACAGAAGAAATATTGCTGATGTAAGTGGGGCCGGCGATACGGTCATTGCAGTTGCATCTTTAATTTATGCGGCTACAAAAGATATCGCTCTTGCAGCAAAGATTGCGAATATTGCCGGTGGCATCGTATGTGAAGAAGTAGGAACTGTTGCCATCAATAAAGAAAAATTGTTGGAAGAATGCAAAAAGCTGATTCATTAATATCGGTCCGGATTTCAATTTTCCATTATTTTATTAAGATTAATTTTGTTGATTGAAAAGTAATTCAATAATAATTCTATAATTCATCATCATCAATGCAAAAAATTTCAATCGCTATTCATGGAGGAGCTGGCACCATTCTAAAAGAAGATATGTCTCCGGAAATTGAAGAAGCGTACCGGCAAGGACTTTCAGAAGCTTTGGAAGCAGGTTATGCGGTTTTGGAAATTGGTGGCACCGCGATTCATGCTGTAAAAGCAGCTGTGGTAATGCTCGAAGATAATCCTCTTTTTAATGCAGGCAAAGGTGCTGTATTTACCAAGAAAGGCTTGAATGAAATGGATGCGGCGATCATGGATGGAAGCACGCTGGATGCAGGAGCGATTGCAGGCGTGAGAAATGTGAGAAATCCGGTAGAACTTGCAGAAGAAGTGATGTTACACAGTGGTCATGTGTTTTTAAGCGGCAAAGGAGCAAATGATTTTGCTCTAAAGCAGGGTATAAAATTAGAGCCGGACGAATATTTTTATTCACAGTACCGCTATGATCAATGGCGCGAAATAAGAGACAGCGATCTGTATCAACTGGATCACAAAAACGACAAATTAGTTGGTTTACTGATTGATAAAAAGTTTGGAACCGTTGGTGCCGTTGCTTGCGACAAAGATGGAAACATTGCTGCCGCTACTTCTACAGGCGGCATGACCAATAAACAGTATGGTAGAATTGGCGACAGTCCCATGATTGGAATCGGCACTTATGCCAACAATAAAACCTGTGCAATTTCCTGTACCGGGCACGGAGAAATTTTTATAAAAGCGGTTGCCGCTTACGATGTTAGCTGTTTGATGGAATATAAAAATTTTACACTTCAACAGGCTTGTGAAGAAGTGATTTTAAAAAAATTAGTGGCGATGAATGGGGAAGGTGGATTAATTGGAATGGATGCGAAAGGTAATGCAGCGTTGGTTTTCAACAGTGCCGGCATGTATCGTGGCTTAAAAAATAGCGATGGAGAAAAAATCATTGGCATTTATGCAGATTAATCGAAAACTGGTTCTTTAAATGTATTTAAGGAGCATATCTCGAATCGCTCTCCTTCTTTACCGAGAATTTTTTAAACCAGAAAAATAAGAATCTTCATTATTTGTCGATTTGCTGAATGTGATTAGCAATTTTTTAAACAACAAGAGGAAGCCAGTGATGACTTCCTCTTGTTGTTGAGTATTCAAGGAGGAATTGATGCTATTGATAACCCTTATTTTGAGTCAAGGTAGGCTTCCCTCCTATTGTAGTCTTGTCGATTTCCGATTGTGGTATCGGGAAATATTCATTTTTCCCGGCAGTGAAATGTCCACCTTTTACATCACCGATCAAAGCCCCTTCAAAAGCATAGAAATCGTTCATCGTCTGAGCTGCAATTCCCCAACGCGACAGGTCAAAGAACCGGATTCCTTCCATTCCGAATTCTAATTTACGCTCGAAATAAATCGCCTTTAGCGCCTGATCTTTTGTAGCAAAAGAAGGATAGTTTTTAATGACGTAATTAGCAGCCGGTTCAGTTGAAAAGCCGGCAGCAGGATTTGAATTGTCCTTGTATTTATAAACCCAGCCCGCAGGATTTGCTGCTCTTGTTCTTACCCTGTTTACTAATGTAAGTGCACCGTCAAGGTCGTTGGTTTCCGCATGAGCTTCAGCCGCCATCAGCAACACATCAGCAAAGCGGATTATGTAATAGTTAATAGCAGTTGCGGGAGCCCATGAATTGTTATCATGAAACTGCTCTGTCGCATGCCACCAGATGTTTTTCTTTGGAGCATAAGGCCCTGAAAAATCCTGATCACGAATCCATGCACGTCCGGGATGAAGCCCCCAATCCAGGTATGGAATACCACGACGACCGATAGTCCAATCTATCCTTGGATCCAGATTGCCGGCATCTGGGGTAAATGCCGCAGTAGAAAGAACGCCCATGTCATTTTTGACACCATGTTCATTATAAGTATCCACGTAAGGAAGACCATTAGCATCAGTTCTGTATGAATTGGCGAGATCAATAGTGGGCTGGAAAAAGCCACAACATCCGAAAGGGCTATCTCCGTACGGGTAATTCAGCATATCGCCGTTGGTTGCATTGTCAATAGCACCGGTACCTACGTTGGCGGCCATTTCTACTGAAAATACATTTTCCGGACTAGTAAGTTCCTTCTCAGGCCGGAAATTATCTTCAATACTTGGCAATAAGTCATATTTAACTCCTGTAGAAGTCATTCCCTGTGAAATTACCTGGTCAAATAATGTTTTTGCTTCCGGGAATTTCTTTTCATATAAATACGTCTTTGCCAGGTAAGCGGCTGCAGCCCACTTATTAGCTCTTCCCGCTTCAGATTGAGTCTCAGGCAAATTATCAAAAGCAAATTTAAAATCAGCTTCTATTTTTGGCCAGATATCCAAATTGTTTGGTTGCTTGAAATCTTTCGTTGAATCAGATATCCACGGAACCATGTTATAGAATCTTTTTAATTCAAAATAAAAATGTCCTCTTAAAAAATGTGCCTGGGCTTCCACATTTTTTAGCGCATCCGCAGACATTCCTTTTACCAAAGGCAAAACTTTAAAAACGGCATTTACCCGGTCAATTCCTCCATAAGTAACTACCCACTTATCTGCCGCCATCGGGTTAGACGGTGTAATCGCTCCGGTAGCAATTGGATTTATCGGCGCCTGATCAGTGGCATCACTTCCTTTGTGCGCATCACCGCCGGCCACGCTTCCCCAAATCCAATTAGTTACAGATCCTGACCATGGTTGACTTGCTCCTAAATCTATTCCATCCAAGGCTGCATAAGCGCCTATTAATAATCCATTTAAGCCACTCGGAGTTGCTAACACATCCTCGCTTAATGCTCCTAATGGTGTCCGCGTTAAAAATTCTTTTTTGCATGATGTAAACATGACCATCGCCATAATTACCAGGCATCCTATTATATATGTTTGTTTTTTCATTTTAATAATTTTAGCATGATTAGAATTTAAATTTAATACCTATCAAATAATTTTTGGTATGAGGATATGAACCTTCATCTACACCAAAATCAGTAACCGAAGATACACCGTCGATATAGCCACCTGATACTTCAGGATCAGCGCCGCTATATTTGGTAATGGTAAATAGATTTGCTGCCTGTACATAAATTCTTAAACTGCTAATAGACGCCCTTTTCAAAATATTAGGCGACAAAGTATAGCCTAAGGTTACGTTTTTGGCGCGCAGGTAAGAACCATTTTCAACATAATAGGAATTCGGAACACCATTGGTAGATACATAACCTTTATTTTCCTGGATTGGTGCTTTTGCATTATGATTAGAAGGAGTCCATGAATCATATAAAGCCGTTTTGCTTTTTGCTCCGGCAAAAGAAGGATAAAAATCCAACCACCATTTTACATTATTCCAGATATCATTTCCTTGAGAACCATATAAGAACATACTGAAATCAAAGTTCTTATAAGTGAATCCAAGGTTTGCACCATAAGTAAATTTCGGATTTGGATTGCCAATAAAAGTTCTGTCAGCATCGGTGATTTGTCCATCTCCATTTACATCTTTGTAACGGAAACGGCCCAGGCCAATATCTGTTTGATAATTTGCCGCCTCATTACCAGTAGCCTTTACCGCTTCTGCATTTGCCGCATCAATTTCTGCCTGTTCATTCCAAAATCCGATTACCTGGTAACCATAAAAACTTCCAATTGAATGGCCTACCTGGTTGCGGTTAATACTTTGACCAAAACGCCTTGAATCACCCGATAAAAAATAGTCTGCTGACTCAGTTACTTTCGTAATCGTGTTACTATAAGTAGTTAATGAAAGTGAACCATCAAATTTTAAATCTTTTGTAATATTGAAATGTGCCCCTAATTGAACGTCAACACCGGTGTTTTTCATACCAGCAATGTTCACGAAAGGACGAGTTCCTCTTCCTGCTGTTGCCGGAAGGCTTGGATTAAACAACAGATCTTTAATATTTTTTACATAATAATCTGCCGTTAAATCTATTTTGCCTTTGAAAAGCGTTGCATCAAATCCTATATTCGTATTGATATCTTTTTCCCATTTGGCATCGGGATTTCCGATTTGACCCGCCTGGAAACCTTGCTCGATGCTATTATTGGTGCCGCGGATATCGTAATAAGATGAGTTTTTATCACTGGTATAGGTATAATACCCGTTAGAAGAACCCAAATTAAACTGATTTCCCATAACACCCCAACCACCACGGATTTTAAAGTCATTTATCCAGGTACTGTTTCTTAAAAATTCTTCTTCTGAAAGTCTCCAGGCAGCTGTTACAGCCGGAAATATTCCATATTGTTCATTTATAAATTTAGAAGAACCATCTCGGCGAAGTGTTGCGCTTAATAAATATTTATTTTTGTAACCATAATCCAATCTTCCAAACTGTGACCATAAACCATCAGTAGAACGACCACTATAACTGGTTGGTGTTCCGGCTCCGGTGCTCAAATTTGTGTAATTTGGATCAAACGAAAAATAGTTAGCTGTGGTTCCTCCCAATTCACGGTAATTATTATCATACGCTTCTACCCCACCAAGCACTGAAACTTTATGATCTCCAAAAGTCTTACGATAATTTAACGTGTTAGTCCAGGTCCAGTTGTAGCCATAATAAGAACTTTCACTATAACTGTTTTTGCTGGCATTTTCTACATTTTCATATTGAGGATATTGGAAAGAGTGATAAGTACCGGCATAACTTTCACCTCCAAAGCTTGTATGAAAAGTAAGATTCTGGAGAAGATCAACGTCTGCATAGACATTCGCAAAAAGGCGGTTATTTAATCCGCTATTGTTCCTGCTGCGATAAGCATCAGAAACGGGATTTTGGGCATTACCAAGCTGGCCACCAAAAGTACCGGCGAAATTCCCCATGATATCGCGAACAGGAATTATAGGTTGCTCTCTCAGAGCCATTCCAATAAAACTGCCCTCGCCTGGAGTAATCCTGTTGTTATCAGTAATTGAATAAGAAAGATTTTCGCCAACTTTTATCCTCTTTGAAATATTAAATTCCGTATTTGCCCGCAGCGTATATCTTTTCAGATAAGTATAGATAACTGTTCCTTCCTGGTTAAAATATTCCATTGATAAAAAGTAGCGGCCTAAATCGCCACTGCCGCTCACAGAAAGGTTATGATTTTGAATGGCTGCAGGCTTATTTACTTCATGATACCAATCCGTACCGGCTTTATTCGCTTTTACGATTCTGTAAAATCCAGCCAGGTCATCAGGATTGCTATATTCGGGATTTACATTATAAAGTTTTGGATCAACGGAAGGGTCACCTTCTTTTGCGCCTGTTGGATTAATATAATCAGGAAGGACGGGAGTTGGGCCGGAACCATATAATGCATCAGGATGAGCTGCATTCACTGGTGTTCCGGAATTTGCTAAGGCATTAAATTTTAGTTGCGCCATATCTTGTGGAGATAAAATATTCCAGATATTTCCGCTCTTTGGACGTTGCGTTCCATAATAAGCATCATAAGTGATTTTCACTTTGCCTTGCCCCTGTTTGGTTGTGATAATGACAACGCCATTTGAAGCACGTGAACCATAAATTGAAGCAGCGCCAGCGTCTTTCAAGATTTGCACAGAAGCCACATCATTAGGGTTAATGGTTGAAATATTTTGAGTAGGAACCCCGTCAATTACAAATAATGGCGTATTATTTCCAAAGGTGTTGATACCGCGAATTGTAATCTGTGGCTCTTCACCCGGCTGCCCCGAGCCAATAACCGTGATACCAGAAGCCTGGCCTTGTAATTGATTGGCCAATTGAGCTGTAGGTTGTTTGTTCATTTCTTCAACATTCACCACTGACACTGAACCGGTAATGTCTTTTTTAATTTGAGAAGTGTAACCGGTAACCACTACTTCATTTAACGTCTGGTTATTGGCGACAAGTGAAATAGTGCCAACCTCGGTTCTTCCGGATACCGATATGTCCTGGTTGCCATAGCCGATATAACTGATTTCAAGAATGTTTTTACCAGCAGGCACATTTAGGCTAAAATTGCCATTAGCATCCGTTACAGTTCCGTTTGTGGTTCCCTTTACAGTTACTGAAACGTTTGATAATGGATCATTTGTTTGGTTGGTTACTTTTCCTGTAACCGTTTTTTGTGCAAATACGACGTTGGAACCAAATAGAAATAGCAACACCGTAAAGCAGATAGCAAATTTTCGCGTTTTTAGTTTCATTTAATTGTAGTTAAATTGTAAAAAATAGTGAATAAAAAGTTAATTATGACAAATTTAAAACAATAGGACAATCGATTTTTTGAAAACGCTGCTTTAAGACAAACTTTTATTTAACATCTTGAGAAGAAATTTTCTGTGATAAAGTTTTCGATGCCAGAAAAAAATGCAATTCTGACAAATGATTGAAAGAAGTTGATAAAATGATTTAATTTTCATCTTTCCCATAACAAACTAATGTGAATAAAAAAATCAGTCTTACCCTTTTTGTAATAACGTTGCTCTTTGTCGCTACTTTTATTTTGTCCTATTCATGTAGTGCGCAAACACTTCCGGCTTTTAAGATGAAACTTTCCAACGGAAAAATCTTTTCCTCTGCAGAAGTTTCGCATAAAAAACCGTTGATCATCATTTATTTTGCCCCTGATTGCGAACACTGCCAGGTTTTGATGAATGGTCTTTTTAAGAGGATCAATGAGTTCAAAAACACTGAAATTTTAATGGCGACTTTTGAGTCTGATGCGGCTGTGGCGGGATTTGTAAAGCAGTATCAGACTTCAAAATATGCAAACATAAAAGTAGGTACAGAAATACCTGTTTTTTTCTTTAGAATGTATTATCAATTACAACACACCCCATTCACAGCGCTGTTCGATAAAAATCAAAAATTAATTGTTTCTTATAAAGATTATACTCCGCTGGAAGATTTAATAAAACATTTAAAAATAGTGGAGAAGAAATAGTATTGTGAATTGAATATCTTTTATCTATGAAAACTTTTGCTGATCACGTCATTTCTTTTAATAAACAAATAGTTTTTGCAGGTTCTTTGCCACGGAATATCAGCATGATGAATCCATTCAAAGAAAATAAAGAAGCGCTGTCGATCTCCGGGAAATTCTATAAAAAATTCTATGATGATTTTGAAAAACGTTTTTTGATTCTCGGAATTAATCCCGGAAGGTTCGGTGCCGGTGTTACAGGCGTTCCTTTTACAGACACGAAAAGACTGTCAGACGAATGCGGCCTGGAGTTTTCAGGAAAATCAACTCATGAACCGTCTGCAACGTTTATTTATGAAATGATCAACGCTTATGGCGGCACTAAAACATTTTATGGTAAATTTTATATCCATTCCATTTGTCCGCTCGGTTTTACAATAATGAATAGCAAAGGGAAAGAGGTGAACTATAATTATTATGATAGTAAAGAGTTAACCGAAGCGGTTTACGATTTTATAATTCAAAATATAAAAAAACAAATCAGTTTTGGCGTCAGCACAGACATATGTTTTTGTTTTGGTACAGGAAAAAATGAGCAGTTTCTAAAAAAAATAAATGATCAATTCCATTTTTTTAAAAAGATTATTGCACTCGAGCATCCGAGATATATCATGCAATACAAATCAAAGTCCAAGCAGTTTTATATTGACAAATATTTAGAGGCATTTGCTGAAGCAAATGACAAAAATTAGTACAGAAGCAAAGGAACAAATATTGTCTTTTCCTCTTTACTTATCTATCTTTATTAGGAGTAAATAAATTGATTAACCTGTTACCACGTACCAGGATCTTCAATCCGTTTCTTTTCAGTGAAATAGCCGGTTGTTTTTTTACGAAATTCTCGATGTCGGATTTATAAGCAGAAATAATATCCTTGTAAGAAAGAATACCAATTATTGTATTTTCATTCGAAGTAACCGGTAAAATATCAATGTTTTCTTTCGCCATTAATTCGACCGCACTTCTCAAGCTGCTGTCAACGCCAATAGAAATACTATTTCTTTTAATTAAAGAGCCAACCGGAAGGCTCGGCTTGTGATGATTGCTGAATAAATTAGACGAACTGATGATGCCCCTGAATTCGTTGGCTTTATTCACAATGATAAAATAATTACTGCTGTAATCGGTCTCTTTTTCAAGCCAGTCGCGCACTTCGCCAATCGTGTTGTCTTCACCAAGCATCAAACCATTTTCACTCATAACTTGTTTTACGTTGATCGTTTCCAAAATATCAGGTTCATACGAATCCGGAGTTTTTACACCACGACGTGTTATTTTTTCAGTCATGATGGTATTTTCCATTATGAAAAAGGAAACTATATAAGAACCAATGCAAGCTGCTAAAAGTGGCAACAATGCATTTGACTGTCCGGTAGCTTCCAAAGCAAAAATAATAGAAGTGAGCAGTGCCCGTGAAGCGCCGGCAAACATAGCAGACATGGCCACTAAAGCCGCAAGCGACAAAGTAATTCCTGAATGTGGAAAAAAGTGAAGAATTACGCTTCCCAACAACACACCGGCTGCGCCACCAATGGTGAGCAAAGGAGCCAACGTGCCGCCTGACGTACCGCTTCCAAGCGCTACAGCCCATGAAATAAATTTAAAAATGCATAAAGCAAAAACTACTTTAAGTGTCAGGCTTCCTGATAAAACATCAGTGATATTTTCGTAACCGACGCCTAGGGTGCGGGGAGCAAAATATCCGATAATGCCAACGAAAAGGCCACCAATTGCAGGCCACCACATCCAATGAACCGGAAGTTTTTCAAAACCATCTTCAATATAGTAAACAATCTTAGTAGTAAACACAGAAATGAAGCCCATTACAATTCCCAGAATGCTATAGGCAAAAAGCGCCGTATTTGAAGGAATCTCTATTAAATGACCGACCGGGAAAACCGGACCCGCACCAAAAAGAAAATGATGCCCGGCAGCGCCGGTAATGCAAGCGAGAGCGACAGGGATTATGGACCGTGGAGAAAACTCAAATAACAATAGTTCTATGGCGAGAAAAATGCCGGCTATTGGCGTTCCAAATATCGCCGCCATACCAGCAGTAGCGCCGGAGGCAAGTAGAATTTTTCGTTCATTATGAGAAATTCGTGCAATTTGACCCAGCGCTGAACCCAATGCTCCTCCGGTTGCAATAATAGGACCTTCCGCACCAAACGGGCCACCACTTCCAATTGCAATTGCTGATGAAATGGGCTTGAGATACGTGATCGTCGGTTTTATTTTACTTTGATTCGTAAGAATTTGTTCCATCGCTTCCGGAATTCCATGGCCGCGAATGGCTTTGGAGCCGTAAAGCGCCATCAGACCGACAATAAATCCACCAATGGCTGGTATCAGAATTACCCACCATCCTAAAGTGTTTTCTGCAGGCGTAGCGTGAGCAATAGAAAACTTTCCGTAGAAGGAAACGTTGGTAATAAAATAAATCAGGTAAATTAAAAATTTCGCAACAAGGCTTATCGTAATTGCGACCAAAACTGCCATAGCTGCAATCGTAAAAAGACGTTTTTTGTTTTGCGTGAACTGGGGACGTATGTTTTCTGCTTCTAAGGTAGGCTTTAGAGAAACGGAGATAGGAATACCGTTATTAAAAAAATTTTTTTTTATCATTCAGATTTATAAATTGCCTGTTTCAATGGCCGCAAAATTATGTGCTGCATTTATAAATCCCAAATAGTATTTATTCCAGTGCCTTATTGACACTGATGTTTAAGGATTTCAGATGATGATTTTGAACGGGAAAAACGTTCCCGGTTTTCTTTTTGTTAATTTAATATTTCTAAAATAATATCTTTGATTTAAGCAAAATAACAACTCCTTTTATTTGTTCGTTTATTGTCTTTATATCAAGCTTTTTGTCGGATTATTTCTGTAATGTTCGATTTTATATTGAAACATCACGGCCATTTTATTCGCGCGCCATATCGCTTCCTTAGCCACTTCCCCGGAAAAAAATTCATTTAAAGTTTCAGCAAATAAACTGAGCCACCTTTCGAAATGAATTTGCTCTACCGGCAATTGTGCATGAGGTGGAAACGGACTTCCATAATAAGTATGCTCGCCCAACAACACTGTTTGCCAAAAAGTGTACATCTTAGCAAGGTGCTCCGGCCAACGATCCTGAATACGCGCGTCAAAAACGGGTCCGATCAATTCGTCGTCTCTTACTTTATCATAAAAAGTATCTACCAATAACTTGATATCTTCAATGTCGCTTATGTCTTTCTTTTCCTGTGCCAAATCTGAATAATTTGAAATAAAGATTTTTGGACCGCAAAATTATCGATTAAAAAGAGTCATTGGTTTTTTATGAGCACAATCATGTTACAAGAATCAATTCGAACTA
>Ga0134125_10003995_pt1 | contig 16903 bp, 16 predicted proteins | sample KB31751_FD_96464 | JGI IMG/M metagenome (GOLD analysis project Ga0134125, IMG submission 96464) | Terrestrial soil microbial communities with excess Nitrogen fertilizer from Kellogg Biological Station, Michigan, USA - KB3-175-1 | ecosystem: Environmental > Terrestrial > Soil > Unclassified ...
CGCGAGGACATGAAGGAAGCGACCAACATCTTCCGGGTGTTGATCAAGACCTTGCTCAATGCCGGCATCATCACCGACCGCACGCGCGCGTTCTACGGCATGTATGTCGACATGGACGAGCTGAAGAGCGAGGGCGACCGCATGGTCGGCGACGACATCGCGGAAGAAGGCATCATTTATTTGAAGGCGATCAATTTCCGCGATCGGCCGCCGACGCTGCGACTTGCGGCCGCGGAGTAAGGCTAACTTCTTAATTCCGTCGCGGTGTGACCCTACGTGCCCCGTCACCGGGGCGCGCAAGGCGTCTTGTCGACCGCCCTCGTTGGGGCGAATATCGCGAAGGATGACAATGAAGCTTACCCGCGTTGCGAGTGCGCTGGCCGCTTGCGTGACCCTGGCCGGCATGAGCGCCGCCGGTTCGGCGTTCGCCACCCCGATGCCCGCGCCGGCCGTCAAGGCCCAACCCAAGCCGGCGCCTGCCAGCCTCTATTCCGGCCGCTGGTACGAGATCGCCCGCACGCCCAACAGCATGCAGGGCGACTGCCAGGCCGCGACCACCGACTTCTCCAACTGGGCGGCCGGCGCCTTCAAGGCCGTGCAGACCTGCCACAAGGGCGCGCCCACCGGCCCGGTGAAGGTGATGAAGGTCGACGGCAAGGTGCTGCCCTCGAGCCAGAACGCCAAGATCCAGCTCGGCATCCTCGGCGGCCTGATCAGCCAGGAGTACTGGATCCTCGACCATGCCAGCGACAACGCCTGGCTGATCATGTCGACGGCCAACGAACGCTACGTGTGGCTGATGTCGCGCGCGCCGGTGCTGACCGCCGCCCAGAAGGCCACCGCGATGTCGCGCCTGCAGCATCTGGGTTTCGACCTCGCCCGGCTGACGTATCCACAGCAACAGATCGCCTCGCGCTAGGGGCGTTCAGCCAACAGCCTTCCAAGCCCGGCGGCCTCCCAGCCGCCGGGCTTTTTGCGCCGCCTTGCGAGCGGAACGAAGATGGAACAGGATGGGGCGTGGAAACCCTCGTCCTGGAGATTTCGCGACCCGAGACCACCAGCGCGGTGACGCGCGGCGCGGGCCGGCTGATGGCGGCGCTGGGGTTCGCGCCGCTGATGGAGGTCACCCTGCCGAACGGCCGGCGCGCCGACATCATGGCCCTGGGGCCGAGGGGCGAGATCGCCATCTGCGAGGTGAAGTCGGGGCTGGAGGATTTCCGCACCGACCGCAAGTGGGGCGAGTACCTGCCCTACTGCGACGCCTTCTACTTCGCCGTCGCGCCCGAGTTCCCGCGCCAGATCCTCCCCGAGACGCCCGGCCTGATCGTCGCCGACGCGTTCGGCGGCGCCGTCCTGCGCGAAGCCCCGGTCACCCCCCTGGTCGCCGCCCGCCGCAAGGCCCTCACCATCGCCTTCGCAAGGCTGGCCGCGCTGAGGGCCGCCGCCGAGTAACCCCCCGCCGAAGAGTTCGGGGGTTACGCGGAGGGCTACTTCTTCGCCAGGGCGGCCAGTTGTTGCTGCATGGCGGCCATCTGGGCGCGGAGCTCGGCCAGCTCGTCCTTGGCGGGTTCGGGCGGCGTCGGCGGCGCGGGCGCCGGCTCCTCGGCGCGGTAGGCGAACGGCGAGAACATCTTCATCGCCCGGTCGAACAGCGCCAGGTTCTGGCGGATCTGCTCCTCGTAGGCGCCGACGCCGGCCGGGTTCATCGCCGCGAACTGAGTGCGCAGCCGCTCCTGCTGGCGGATGAACGAGTCCAGCGACAGTTCGAGGTAGCTCGGCAGGAACGCCTGCATCTGGTCGCCGTAGAAGCGGATCAGCTGGCGCAGGAACTGGATCGGCAGCAGGTTCTGGCCGCGGCTCTCCTCCTCGAAGATGATCTGGGTCAGCACCTTGCGGGTGATGTCCTCGCCGGTCTTGGCGTCGTAGACCACGAAGTCGACGCCCTCGCGCACCATGCCGGCGAGGTCGTCGAGCGTGATGTAGGTGCTGGTGGCTTTGTTGTAGAGCCGCCGGTTGGCGTACTTCTGGATCACCACCTTCTCGCCGGCGGCCTTCTTGCCGTGCGGTTGGCCCTGGTCGGTCATCTCGCCTCGTTTTTGTGCGCAGCATGAGCATTTTTGCACTGCGGCGCCGCGGATGCAAACTCAGCCGTCGGCCGAAGTCAATTCGCGTTGCTGCGACGCGGAAGGGGTGACGCGGTGGGCCAGTTTGGGCATATGGTCGCGCGGCCTCTCCTCGGTCACCTGGAGCTCCGCCATGAGCGACGCCGACATCGTCATCGTTTCCGCCCAGCGCACGCCGGTGGGCTCGTTCAACGGGGCGCTCGCCGGCCTGCCCGCCCACGAGCTCGGCAAGGTCGCCATCCAGGCGGCGGTCGAGAAGGCCGGCATCGCGCTGGGCGACGTCGACGAGGTGATCCTGGGCCAGGTGCTGCAGGCGGGCGCCGGCCAGGGCCCGGCCCGCCAGGCGGCGGTGAACGCCGGCATCCCGGTCGAGAGCCCGGCCTGGAGCCTCAACCAGCTGTGCGGCTCGGGCCTGCGCGCCGTGGCGCTGGCCGCCCAGCAGGTCGCCGCCGGCGACTCCAAGATCGTCGTCGCCGGAGGCCAGGAAAGCATGAGCCAGTCGCCGCATGCGCAGAACCTGCGCAGCGGCCACAAGATGGGCGACCTCGCCTTCGTCGACACCATGATCAAGGACGGGCTCTGGGACGCTTTCCACGGCTACCACATGGGCCAGACCGCCGAGAACATCGCCGCCCGCTGGCAGATCACCCGCGAGGACCAGGACCGCTTCGCCGTCGCCAGCCAGAACCGCGCCGAGGCCGCCCAGAAGGCCGGCCGCTTCAAGGACGAGATCGCGCCGGTCACCGTCAAGGGCCGCAAGGGCGACACGGTCGTCGCCGACGACGAGTACATCCGCATCGGCGTCACGCTGGAGAGCGTCGCCGGGCTTCGGCCGGCCTTCGCGAAGGATGGCACCGTCACGGCCGCCAACGCGTCGGGCATCAACGACGGCGCGGCGGCGCTGGTGGTGATGAGCGCCGGCGAGGCCAGGCGGAGGGGCCTGCAGCCGCTCGCCCGCATCGCCTCGTGGGCGCACGCCGGCGTGCCGCCCGAGATCATGGGCACCGGGCCGATCCCGGCCACCCAGAAGGCGCTGGAGAAGGCCGGCTGGAAGGTCGGCGACCTCGACCTCATCGAATCGAACGAGGCGTTCGCCGCCCAGTCGCTCAGCGTCGTGCGCGAGCTCGGGCTCGACCCGGCCAAGGTCAACGTCAACGGCGGCGCGATCGCCATCGGCCATCCGATCGGCGCCTCGGGCGCGCGCATCCTGACCACGCTGCTGCACGAGATGAAGCGCTCGGGCGCCCAGCGCGGCCTCGCCACCCTCTGCGTCGGCGGCGGCATGGGCGTGGCGCTGACCGTGGAGCAGGTCTGACGGGCTGCTTCTCCCCCTCGCGGGAGAAGCTGTCGGGCGGCGCCCGACGGATGAGGGGTCGCACGACCTGTGCGGACCAGCCGGTCAGCGCTCCGAACCGTCGACCCCTCGTCTGGCGGATCGCGTCAAAGCAAAAGGGAGCAAGGGCCTCATGACCAGGGTGGCTTTCGTCACGGGCGGCACGCGGGGGATCGGGCGGGCGATCAGCGCGCGGCTGAGGGCCGCCGGCTACAAGGTGGCGGCCGGCTACGCCTCCAACGAGGTCGCCGCGCACGCCTGCGCCGACGAACTCGGCGTCATGGCCGTGAAGGGCAACGTCTCGAACTTCGCCGACTGCGCATCGGCCGTGAAGCAGGTCGAGGCCGAGCTCGGCCCGATCGACACGCTGGTCAACAACGCCGGGATCACCCGCGACGCGGTGCTGCACAGGATGAGCGAGGAGCAGTGGAGCGAGGTGATCCGCGTCAACCTTGCCTCGATCTTCAACATGAGCCGCAACGTCATCGAGGGGATGCGCGAGCGCAACTTCGGGCGGATCGTCAACATCTCCTCGATCAACGGCCAGAAGGGCCAGGTCGGCCAGTCCAACTACTCGGCCGCCAAGGCCGGCATGATCGGCTTCACCAAGGCGCTCGCCCAGGAGAACGCCCGCAAGGGCATCACGGTCAACGCCATCGCCCCCGGCTACATCGACACCGAGATGGTGGCCGCGGTGCCACAGAACGTGCTCGAACAGATTGTCGCAAGCATTCCGGTGGGCCGGCTCGGCATGGCCGACGAGATCGCCCGCTGCGTTGCTTTCCTCGCAGCGGAGGAAGCTGGTTACATTACCGGTTCGACGCTCACCGTTAACGGTGGCCAATACATTACCGGCTAGTAAGGCGTCCAAAATCCGCCCCAGTCGCGGGGCATCCGGGGGGAATGGCGGCGCCTGTGGCGGCAATCCGTTTCATTCTGACGCGGGCGGTCGGGCTGACAGTCGTCGCGCTGGCCACAGCCGCCGCCGCCGCGCCCATGACGCTGCACGAAGCCTTCATGGGCGGACGTCTGGCCGACAAGCCGACCGGGCCGACGATCGCCCGCTACCAGACCGATGAAGGCGGCGTCTTCATCCTCGACCGCTCGGGCGCGAAGCCGCTGCTGAAGTTCCAGGACGATCCGGAGATCTGGGCGCTGCAGCCGGCGCGCGGCCCGCACGGCGACACCATCTACCGCAACGACCTTGGCGAGGAGATGCTGCGGGCGACCAACCTCGGCGGCCTGACGGTGTTCACGGACCGCCGGCCGGAAGGCTCCGCCGCCGCGTTCGACGGCGCCTCGCCGCCGCTCAGGATCGGCATCGTCAGCCCGAACGCGCTCGCCAAGCAGTTCTACCAGGAGAGCGTGCGGGCCAGCCGGGCGGGCCGCCACATCATCGCCTTCGAGACCGGGAAGGACGCCGACCCGGGCTCGGCCGGCTCGGTCGCCGACGCCGCCCAGGTGACCAGCGAGGCGATCGTCGACGTCGCCCAGCACCCGAACGGTCGGCTGATCCTGTCGCGCATCGACGATGTCATCATCACCCAGGGCGGCTCGCCGGGCGTGTCGCTCAGGAAGAACGTGCTGACGGTCACCATCGTGCCGAAGAAGGGCGTGCTCGGCCGCCCGTCGTCGCGCCGCATCGAGCACGCGCTCGGGGTGAAGTAGCGGCACGAGACGCTGGCGGCGGCGAGGGCCCTGGCCGCTACTCCAGGTCCTGCCAGCAGGTCACCGCCGTGCCCGGCCAGGCGGAAGCCGCGTAGACGCCGCGGGCGATCGCGCGCGCCAGGCAGTCGGCGGCCAGCGACCCCAGCCGCGCGACGACGCCCAGCCGCGGCGCGGCGAGCGGCAGCTTGCCGGTCGCCAGCGCGAACACCACGTCGCCGTCGAACGGGGTGTGGGCGGGCCGCAGCGCCCGCGCCAGGCCGTCCTGCGCCATGATCGCCAGGCGCTTGGCTTCCGCCGGCGTCAGCGCCGCATCGGTCGCCACGCAGGCGATCGTGGTGTTGACCCGCCCGGCCGCGGCCGGACCCTTGGCCAGCCCCCAGTCGTCCGGCGCTGCGGCGAGGCTGGCCGAGCCGAGGCCGCCAAACTCCGCGCCGATCTCGTAGGGGGCGGCCCAGAACGCGCGCCCGCCCGGGGCGAGCGCGGCGCCGTAGCTGTTCACCGCCACGATCGCCCCCACCGTGAACCCCTGCTCGCCGACGACGGACGCGGAGCCGAGGCCGCCCTTCAGCCGCCCGGCCATCGCGCCGTAGCCGGCGCCGGCCGTGCCGAGCGCGAAGTCGCGGCGTCCCGAGCGCGCCGCCGCCGCGCCGAGCGCGCGATAGGGCGGCGCCTCGCCCCAGCCCTTGTCGCCGCCGTTGGCGAGGTCGTAGAGGATCGCCGCCGGCACGATCGGCGAGACCGGCACGCCCGCCGCGGTCGCCAGCCGATAGCCCCTCGCCGCCGCGCCCAGCACCGCAGTCACCCCGTCGGCGGCCGCCAGCCCGTAGACCGAGCCCCCCGAGAGCACGACGGCGTCGGCCTCGTCGACCAGGTTCTCCGGCGCCAGCGCGTCGGTCTCGCGGGTGCCGGGGGCGCCGCCGCGCACGTCGACCGCGCAGACCGCCCTGTCCTCGGCGAGGATCACCGTGACGCCCGAGCGCACCTTCGGATCGTCGGCCTGCCCGACCTTCAGGCCGGCGACGTCGGTGATCAGGTTCAGGGGGCCGGGCCAGGGCTGCGCCATCGCCGCTTGCTAGAGGCGGCGCTCTTCATTGTCGTGCTCTTTTTGCGATGGCGGCCCCGCGCGTATGGTGGGACGAAGCCACTACGCAGGGACACCCATGAAGCGCTGGACCGCCGCACTCGTCGCGCTCGCCGCCGTCGCCGCGCCGGCGCTCGCGCAGCCCCCAGCCGGGGCGCCGGCGGCCGAGGCGTCGCGGCAGGCGTCCGTGCCGGTCATCACCCCGCATGCGATGGTCACCGCTGCCAACCCGCTGGCGGCCAATGCGGGCCTGGCGGTGCTGCGCGCTGGCGGCTCGGCGATGGACGCGGCGGTGGCGGTGCAGGCGGTGCTGGGGCTCGTCGAGCCGCAGAGCTCGGGCCTCGGCGGCGGCGCCTTCATGGTCTACTACGACGCCCGCACGAAGAAGGTCACCGCCTACGACGGGCGCGAGGTCGCGCCGATGGGCGCGACGCCCGACATGTTCCTGGGCGCGGACGGCAAGCCGCTGCCGTTCCGCGAGGCGATCCTCTCCGGCCGCTCGGCCGGCGTGCCGGGCGCCATCGCCATGCTCTACCTGGCGCACAAGGAGCACGGCCGCATGCCCTGGGCGAGCCTGTTCGGCGACGCCGAGAAGCTGGCGACCGATGGCTTCGTTGTCAGCCCCCGGCTCGACTTCATGATCCACCTGAAGGCCGCGCCGCAGCCCTCCGCGCCCGACGCGGTGCGCTATTTCAGCAAGCCGGACGGGACCGAGCTGAAGGCCGGCGACGTGCTGAGGAACCCGGCCTATGCGGCGACTCTGAAGCTGCTCGCCGCCGAGGGCCCGCGCGCCATACTGACCGGCAAGGTCGCCCGGGACATCGTGGCTCGCCTGCATGAGGGCCCGCTGCCGGGCGCGATGACGCTGGCCGACCTCGCCGACTACAGGCCGCACGAGTCGCAGGCGCTCTGCCGCCCCTACCGCGTCTACCTGGTCTGCACGAGCCAGGCGCCCTCCGGCGGGCCGGCGCTGCTGGAGGAGCTCGGCCTCATCGAGCACACCGATGTCGCGAAGCGGGGCCCGGCCGACCCGCAGGCCTGGCTGGAGATCGCCGAGGCCGAGCGGCTGATGTACGCCGACCGCGACAAGTACGAGGGCGACCCGGCGTTCGTGAAATACCCGCTGCAGGGCCTGCTCGACCGCACCTATCTCGCCGACCGGGCCAAGCTGATCGGCGACACCGCCGGGCCGGCGCCGCAGCCCGGCCATCCGGCCGGCGCCGGGCTCGCCTACGGCCCCGACCACACCCTCGAGCCCGGCGGCACCTCGCACTTCGTGATCGTCGATGCGGCCGGCAACGTCGTCTCGATGACCACGACGGTCGAGAGCATCTTCGGCGACGGCCGCATGGTCGACGGGTTCTTCCTCAACAATCAGCTCACGGACTTTTCGTTCAGCCCGAAGGAGCCGGACGGCGCGCCGGTCGCCAATGCGGTCGCCCCCGGCAAGCGGCCGCGCTCGTCGATGGCGCCCAACATCATCCTTGATCGGAGCGGCGGCTTCGTCGCGGCGGTCGGCTCGCCGGGCGGCAACGCCATCCCAGCCTACGTGCTGAAGGCGATCGTCGGCTTCATCGACTGGAAGCTGCCGATGCAGCAGGCGCTCGATTTACCCAACCTGGTGGCGCGCGGCGCCGCCTTCTACGCCGAGGCCGCCCGCTTCCCGCCCGGCGTCGTCCAGGGCCTCGCCGCCAGGGGCGTGACGCTGCGCGCCGGCGGCGCCGAAGGCTCCGGCCTGCACGGCGTCATGAAGGTCAAGGGCGGCTACGAAGGCGGCGCCGACGACCGCCGCGAAGGCGTGGCCGTGGGGTATTGAACGGCTTCAATTCGGGCGCGGCAGGCTCCTAGCGCCCCCTCCGTCTCGTCGTGCTTCGCACGTGCGCGACGGTGGAGGAGCGGAGTTGAGCCGCTTCGCTCCTCCACCGTGTAGCGCAGCGGAACGGGGGAGGGGGACCACCCGGCAAAGCCGGGTGGTGGAGGGGGCGCAAAGCCGAACCTAGTACCGGTAGTGGTCGGGCTTGAAGGGGCCTTGCGGCTTCACGCCGATGTAGTCGGCCTGGTCCTTGGAGAGCTGGGTCAGCTTCGCGCCGAGCTTCTCCAGGTGCAGCATGGCGACCTTCTCGTCGAGGTGCTTGGGCAGCGTGTGGACGCTGGTGCCGTACGCCTTGCCGTTGGTCCACAGCTCGATCTGCGCCAGCGTCTGGTTGGTGAACGAGGCGCTCATCACGAAGCTCGGGTGGCCGGTGGCGTTGCCGAGGTTCACCAGCCGCCCTTCTGACAGCACGATGATCCGCTTGCCGTCCGGGAATTCGACGTGGTGCACCTGCGGCTTGATCTCGTCCCAGCGGTAGTTGCGCAGCGCCGAGATCTGGATCTCGCTGTCGAAGTGGCCGATGTTGGCGACGATGGCGTTGTGCTTCATCTCGCGCATGTGCTCGAGACGGATGACGTCCTTGTTGCCGGTGCAGGTGACGAAGATGTCGCCGGTGGCGGCGACGTCTTCCAGCGTCTGCACCTCGTAGCCTTCCATCGCCGCCTGCAATGCGCAGATCGGGTCGATCTCGGTGACGACCACCCGCGCGCCGCCGTTGCGTAGGGAAGCCGCCGAGCCCTTGCCGACGTCGCCGTAGCCGCAGACCACCGCCACCTTGCCGGCGAGCATCACGTCGGTGCCGCGACGGATGGCGTCGACCAGGCTCTCGCGGCAGCCATAGAGATTGTCGAACTTCGACTTGGTGACGCTGTCGTTGACGTTGATGGCGGGGAACGGCAGCTCGCCGCGCTCGGCCATCTGGTAGAGCCGGTGGACGCCGGTGGTGGTCTCCTCGGAGACGCCCTTCACCGCATCGCGGATCGCCGAATAGAAGCCGGGCTTCTCCTTCAGGTAGCGCTTCATCACGCCGAACAGCGCCTCTTCCTCCTCGTTCGACGGACGGTCGAGGATGGAGGGGTCCTTCTCGGCCTTCGGCCCCAGCACGCAGAGCAGCGTGGCGTCGCCGCCGTCATCGAGGATCAGGTTCGGATGGCCGCCGTCATGCCACTCGAAGATCCGGTGCGCGTAGTCCCAGTACTCCGGCAGCGTCTCGCCCTTGACGGCGAACACCGGCGTGCCCTTCACCGCCACCGCCGCGGCGGCGTGGTCCTGGGTCGAGAAGATGTTGCACGAGGCCCAGCGCACCTCGGCGCCCAGCGCCTGCAGGGTCTCGATCAGCACCGCAGTCTGGATCGTCATGTGCAGCGACCCGGCGATCCGGGCGCCCTTCAGCGGCTGGTCCTTCGCGAACTCGGCGCGCACCGCCATCAGACCGGGCATCTCGGTCTCGGCGATCTGGATCTCCTTGCGGCCCCAGTCGGCCAGGGCGGCGTCCTTGATGATGTAATCGGACACGGGTTGGGCGCTCTCCTCAGGCTGGCGTGCCGCTCTATAACCGCGGCCGGGCGCCGCGGCAATGCGATATAAGGATTCCTTTATGTGACCTTCGCTCGCGGGCGAGGGGAAGAACTGGCGACTACTGCCAGAAGGGCCTGGCGCCGCGGAAGGCCTTCAGCGCCGCTTCGGCGCGGTCGGTCAGCGGGTCGATGCGGGCCTGCTGGGCGCCGGTGATGCGGCCGGCGACGAAGGCCGAGTCGGTGTCCGCCCGACCAGGGCTGCCGGCCGCCTCGTGCGCCAGGCGCTCGCCGACGACGATATCGTTGAGCTCGCCCAGCGTGTCCTGCACGTCCTTCAGCGCCGCGACGAACGCCTTGGCGCGCCTCGCGTGGCCGAAGAGCGCGCCGAACACGTCGGCGGCGTAGCGCAGCTTCTTGGCCTCGATTCGCAGCTTGTGGCGCTGGTGCGGATCGAGCCGGCGCAGCTTCTTGCCGCGCCGGGCGATCTTGCCGGCGCGCTTGTCGAGCTCGCGGGCGGCGAAGCGGGCGATCGGCCGCTTGCGCTCGGGCGCGGCGGCCTCGGATGCGGTCCAGGGGCCGGTCTCGATCCAGATCAGGAGGTCGACCAGCAGCTTGCGGAAGCGCTCGCTCTCCACGGCCGCGGCGGCGCGCGCGTAGGCCATGCGGCGGGCGCCCCGCAGCCTGACGCCCAGGCCCTTCACTCCCTCGGCGTCGGTCTTGTCGACGACGGCGGCGCGGTAGTCGCCCTGCAGCAGCACATCGAGGTTGCGCGCAGCGTCCAGCTCGCCGGTCAGCCATTTCAGCTCGGCCTTGATCGCCGGCAGCCGCGCGTCGGCGACCACCTTCTTGAAGCTGGTGATCAGACTGCGCAGGCGCCGCAGGCCCACCCGCAGCTGGTGGATCACCTCGGGGCTGGCGCGGCGCCTGAGCCGCTCGGCGTTGGCGGCGATCTGCTTCAGGCAGGCGAGCGCGATCCGCTGGAACGCCGCGCCCGCATCCATGTCGTCGGCCAGCGGCGGCGGTTCGAACTTCCTCGCATGCGAGTGCGGCGGGCGGGCCAGCGCGTGGCCGCGCTCGGCCTTGGTGGTGAACGACAGCGTGAAGTCGCCGGCGCTGGCCAGGCGCCTGGCCAGCGCGTAGAGGCCCCACTGCGGGCCGCCCTTCAGCTCCAGCTCCAGCTCGGCGAACGGCGCCTCCTCGCCCCTCGCCTTGGCCGCGCCCTCGTCGAAGGCGATCTCGATCTTGGAATCGCCCTCGCTGACGTCGGCGGTGCGGCGGCGCACCTCGACCACGTAGACAGGCGCGAGGCGGATGGCCTTGCCGAGGATGCGCGCCGCCGGCGTGTGCTTCAGGACGCCGATGTCCGGCTCCGGCCCGTCGAGCCGCGTCTCCCATTCGCCGCGCGAGAAGGCGCCGTCGCCGCCGTCCTTCAGGGTCTGGACGAAGCTGTCGGCGCTGCGCCGGACCCTGAGCGCCATGCCGGCCCGCCGCAGCGAGCCCTTCGGCGTGTCGAAGTAGACCGAGACCAGCTCGCGCGGCTGGGCGCCCGCCAGAGCCTCGATCGCCGCCGCGGCGTCGGTGCGCCCGGCCGGCGCCGCGAACTTCAGCTCGATCTCCTTCGGCGCGTCGGGCATGGCCTGCTCAGCGGATCTCGGGCGGTTCTAGCATCAGGGAAGCCCTTGGCCATCGGACCGGTTCCGCACCGGCCGACGCTCGAAGCGAGGACCGACGATCTCGTCTTCCCCTCGCCCAAAGCGAGGGGAGGCGCTTGTCAGCGATCTTCCTCGAAGCGGTTGGCGACCAGCTCCGAGAGGGCCTCGACCGCCTCGCCGGCCTCGGCGCCCTCGGCGCGGATGAGGATCTGGCTGCCGGGCCCGGCCGCCAACATCATCAGCCCCATGATCGAGCGGGCGTCCACCGTCGCGCCTTCCTTGGAGACGGTGACCTCGGCGTCGAAGGTCGCCGCGAGCTTGACGAACTTGGCGGAGGCGCGAGCGTGCAGGCCGCGCTCGTTGGTGATCTCCACCGACGTTTCGGCGGCCATGGACGCTACTTCTCGCCCGACAGCACGTACGAGGCCACCGAAATGTATTTGCGGCCGGCTTCCTGCGCCTGGGCGACGCAGGTCGGCAGGTCCTCGCGCAGGCGCACGCTGGCGAGCTTGATCAGCATCGGCAGGTTGAGGCCCGCGATCACCTCGGCCTTGGTCTGCTCCATCACCGAGATCGCCAGGTTCGATGGCGTGCCGCCGAACATGTCGGTCAGCAGGATGACGCCGCCGCCGTCGTTGACGCGCTGGCAGGCCGCCAGGATGTCGCGGCGGCGCCGTTCCATGTCGTCGTCGGGGCCGATGCAGATGGCGCTGACGGCCGCCTGCGGGCCGACGACGTGCTCCATCGCATGGATGAATTCTTCCGCCAGGCGTCCGTGAGTCACGATCACGAGCCCGATCATAGACGAGGCCTCAAGGGCATCCCCAGGTCCTTGCGCGGCCCCCGCCGCCGCGAAGGGCGCCTAGATACGCCTGTTAGGGTCTGTGTCCAAGATGCAGCAATCCGCGGCGAAGTTTCGCGGGCGCCGAGGCCTCGCGCGGATCGAGGCGGATGAGGGGGAGGGGGGTTCCGGCCACCGTCTCGGTCTCCGGTTCGGGGAGGCGCTCGATCGGCCCGGCCGCGCAGCGCGCCGCCAGCACGATGCGGGCGAAGGCGACCGACGGCTCGGCGGTGACGCCATGCCCGCGCGCCTCGATCAGCGACGAGAGCGGGTCGGGCGAGCGGCCGAAGAGCGCGCCGCCGGATGTCCAGACCGTCACGCGGTCGTCGGCCACCAGCCTGAGGCCGAGGTCGAGGGTTCTCAGCGCCAGGTCGCTCTTGCCGGCCCCGGACCGCCCGAGGATCAGCGCGCCGCGCCAGAGCCCCCCGATGCGCAGCGCCACCAGTCCCGCATGCAGGATCACTGGGGCGGCGCTCACGTGGCCCTTTGCGCCGGCAGCGTCACCGTGAAGCGCGCGCCCGCCACGCCGCCGGCGCCGTCCGGCCGGTTCTCGGCCTTGATCGAACCGCCGTGCGCGGCGACGATCTGGCGGGCGATCGACAGCCCGAGGCCGGAGTTGCCGCCGAACGCCGCGCCGGGCGGCCGCGAGGTGTAGAACCGCTCGAACACCGTCTCGAGGTTCTCGGGCGGCATCCCGGGGCCGTCGTCGTCGATCCGCACGACCGCCTGGTTGCGCTCGCGGATCAGCGTCACGCGCACCTCGCCGCCGGGTTTCGAGAACGAGCGGGCATTGTCGATCACGTTGCGGAACACCTGGCCGAGCGGACCCTCGCGCCCCGCCACCGTCACGCCTTCCGCCTCGAGCAGCAGGCGCACCTGCGCGTCGCCTTCGTGGCGCACCGCCTCGTAGAGCGCGGCGATGTCGCGCAGCAGCTTGGCGAGCGCGATCGGCCGCGGCGATTCGCGCGACAGCTCGGCGTCGAGCCGCGAGGCGTTGGAGATGTCGGTGATCAGCCGGTCGAGGCGGGTGACGTCCTGTTTCAGGATCCCCAGCAGCCGGTCGCGCGCCTTCTGGTCGCCGACGAACTCCAGCGTCTCCACCGCCGAGCGGATCGAGGTCAGCGGATTGCGGATCTCGTGCGCCACGTCGGCGGCGAAGCGCTCGATCGCTTCCATGCGGTCCGAGAGCGTGTGCGTCATGTCCTCCAGCGAGCGGGCGAGGTCGCCGAGCTCGTCCTGCCTTTCGGCGATGTCGGGCAGCGCGATGGCGCGGGCGCGCGAGAGCCGCACGCTGTCGGCGGCGTCCGAGAGCCGCCGCACCGGCTGCGCGATCAGCTGCGTCAGCGCGAACGACGAGATCAGGTTCACCGCCGCGGCGACGATGATGAACGGCGCCAGCACCGTCCACTCGCCGGCGATGATCTGGTCGACGTCGCCGGCCTCCAGGGTCAGCACGCCGACCACGTCGCGGACGTGCTCGATGGGGATCGAGACCGAGACCACCCGCCCGCCGCTGCCGGAAGGCCGCAGCTTGGAGACGATGTCGCCCCCCAGCGCGCCGGCGATCTCCTCCTTCAGCGCCTTCTCGGCGCCCTGGGCGGAGCGCGGGGCGGGGGTGATCAGCGGGATGTTGAACGCCGGCTCGCCCGGCTTGCGGGCCGGCGGCAGCGTCGCCGCTTCGACGCGGTCGGCGGCGACGTAGGAATCGGCGATCAGATGCCCCTCGGCGTCGTAGAGGCGCGCCCGCTCGGACTTCGGCACGGCGAGCGACTGGATGATGCTGCTGGCCGTGTCCGCCTCCAGCGCCGGCTCCGGATCGCCGTCGGTCGCCGCCTTGTCGATGACGTTGGCGATCAGCTCGGCCTCGGCGCGCAGCGATTCCATGCGCGCGTCCACCAGCCGCCGGCCGAGCTGGTTGAGCAGCAGCGCGCCGCCGACCAGCAGCGCCAGCCCGATCAGGTTCAGGATGAAGATCAGCCGCCCGATGCGCGACGGCTGCGCCAGGATCCTGCGGCGGGCGCGCGGCGGGCGTGCGGCTTCAGGCTTCGCGGTAGCGGTAGCCGACGCCATAAAGGGTCTCGATCGCGTCGAACTCCGGGTCCACCTCCCGGAACTTCTTGCGCATCCGCTTGATGTGGCTGTCGATCGTGCGGTCGTCGACGTAGACCTGGTCATCGTACGCCGCGTCCATCAGGTTGTCGCGGCTCTTCACGAAGCCCGGCCGCTGCGCCAGCGATTGCAGCAGCAGGAACTCGGTCACCGTCAGGCGGACCGGCTTGCCGTCCCAGAGGCAATCGTGGCGGGCCGGATCGAGCGTCAGGCGGCCGCGCTTGATCGCCTTGGCGCCGGCCGCGCCCGGCGCCGCAGCGGGCCCTTCCTCGTCGGCCTCGCCCGGACGGGCGCGGCGCAGCACCGCCTTCACCCGCTCCAGCAGCAGGCGCTGGCTGAACGGCTTGTGGATGTAGTCGTCGGCGCCGAGGTTGAAGCCGAGGATCTCGTCGATCTCCTCGTCTTTCGAGGTCAGCATGATCACTGGCAGCGGCGAGGTCTGGCGCAGCCGCCGCAGCACCTCCATGCCGTCCATGCGCGGCATCTTCACGTCGAGGATCGCCAGGTCCGGCGGGTCGCTCTCCAGCGACGCCAGCCCCGAGGCCCCGTCATAGCAGGCCTTCACCTGGTGCCCGTGGCTCTCCAGGGCCAGGGACACCGAAGCCACGATGTTCTCGTCGTCGTCCACCAGAGTGATCTTCGCCATCGATTGGTCTTCTTCAGATGTCCCTCGCGCATCAAACGCCTGAGGGCTGACTAGCGCACGCCGGGCGGCGACGCGAGGCCGGCGTTCCAGGATGGCGTCGCTGAAGAACAAGCCACGCCAAGTCGCATTCGCGATGTTTCGTGGCGTCAATTGGGCGCGGCGCTGCGAAAAGCAAGACGCCCTTAAGGCTAATCGGCGAGGTTGCCTGCCGCGATTGGGGGATGAGGATCGGGGCGCATGGATCAACTGCAGGTCCACTACGAGCTGTTCGTGCGCAAGACGCCCGGCGCCCCGTGGACGCTGGAGATGGCGAGCGAGAACCGCGCCCAGGCGGTCGAGAGCGCCGAGACCCTGATCGGCGAGAACCGAGTCGCCGCCGTGCGGGTCAGCAAGGAAACGCTCGACGAGGAGTCGCGCGAGTTCCAGAGCGTGGTGATCCTCTCCAAGGGCCAAGTCGAGTCGGCGCGCAAGCGCAAGGTCGTCGACGATCGCGAGCCGCTCTGCGTGACGCCGCAGGACCTCTACAGCGCCCACGCGCGCGACCGCATCGGCCGCCTGCTGGAGGGCTGGCTGACCCGCAACCACGCGACGCCGTTCGAGCTGCTGCACCGGCCGGACCTGATCGAGAAGCTCGATGCGGCCGGCAACGAGCTGCAGCATGCGGTGCAGAAGATCGCCGTGCCGGAGGCGCAGGCGCGCGGCATCTCGGTGCACGAGCTGATCCGCAGCTTCCAGGGCCTGATCGAGCGGGCGATCAACCGGGTGCTGGGCGACGGCCGCCGCGAGCGCTTCCCGAGCCTCGCCGACGGAAGCTTCGCCGCCGCCGCCGAGCGCATCGCCGGCGAGCCGGAGGCGGCCTACCTGATCGGCGGCGCGGTGGCCGCCCACCTGGGCGAGGGCGACGGCTGGTCGAACAAGCTGATGCGGCTGCTGGATCTCGCCGACGCCGCGCCGCGCGAAACCGGCCCTCGGCGGCTCGCGTTCGAGGTCCTGGAGCAGCCGCTGTCAGAGATACTCGAATCGCGCAGCGGCCTTGCCGAGCTGCTGGGGCCGGGGCTCGACCTCGGCGGCCAGATCGCGGCGATGACGCGGCTGGTGGCGCGTGACGCGGTCATGGCGCTCGCCGCCATCGAGCCGCAGGCCGCCAAGGCGTTGCCGCCGCTGCACGGCGCGGCCGCGCGCCTCGCCGAGTGGCTGGCCGAGCCGCCGTTCGCCGGCGCCCGCGCAGCGGTCGGACGGCGCATCCTGCGCGAGCTGATGGGCCCCAGGCGCCTGCGTCCGTCGAGCCCCAAGGAGGAGATCGAGCTGCTGCGCGCGCTCGGCATGGCGCTCACCGCCGCGTCCGGCCAGCTGATGCCGCTCGACAGCGTCCAGGAGGCTTTCGCCGCGCGCTCGCGTCTCTTGGTCACCGCCGAGTTCGTGGAATCGCTGCTCGGGCGCGACGGCGCTGCGCGAAGCGAGGCGGAACTTCTGATCTGGCTGTCCGAGAACGTCGTCGGCGCGGCCAACAAGCGGCAGGCGGCGCGCTACCTCGTCACCCACCTCGGCTCGCTGCGGTTCGAGAAGGAGATGCGCTCCGGGCTCGAGGCGCCCGGCCAGCGGCTGGCCATGCTGGCGGCGATGCAGAAGTCGGCGGCCCGCGCCGGCCTGGTCGCGGCCGACCTGGCGCCGGTGCAGGCGAAGATCGGCGAGGTCGGCGGGCTGATCGAGGCCGACGTGAAGCTCAGCGCCTCCATCGCCCAGGCCAGCGCGCCCGCGGCGCATCGGCTCAGTCTGCTGCTGCGGCTGGCGATCGGCGAGGCCGCGCCGCTCGGCCCGGCCGCCGATCGCGCCAAGGCCGCCGCGCTGAAGCTGCTGCGCTCCGACGCCGCCCGCGCCGAACTCGCCGCCGAGCCTCGCCAGCTCGCCCAGGTGCGCGACCTGTTGCAGGCGGCGGGCCTCGCGGCCTGAGCCGATGCGGGAAGGGGGAGCTTCGCGGCTCCCGTTCGTCTACGTTCGCGCCGCATGCGCCGCGCTGCTCCGCTCCTGACCATCCTCGTGCTCGCCGCGTGCCGGGGTCC
>Ga0134125_10003997_pt1 | contig 16895 bp, 12 predicted proteins | sample KB31751_FD_96464 | JGI IMG/M metagenome (GOLD analysis project Ga0134125, IMG submission 96464) | Terrestrial soil microbial communities with excess Nitrogen fertilizer from Kellogg Biological Station, Michigan, USA - KB3-175-1 | ecosystem: Environmental > Terrestrial > Soil > Unclassified ...
GCGGCCCGAAAGAGCATCGAGGCAGGTGAGCCAGCCGCCGCCGTGGGCATAGGTGTCGATGCAGACCGCGCCGGGGATCACCTTCACTTCGCCGCTCTTCTGTGCGGTGTGCCCGCAAACGACCGTCTTGCCAGAATGGTGCCGCATCTCGCCGCGGAGGAATTCCCAGTACAACGAGCCGTCATCCTGTTCGTCGAGCGGATCGTTGTAGTTAACCCCGGCATGCACGAAGATGTGTTCCTCGGTTTCGTAATAAGGAAGGAGGCCGCTGGCGAGAAAGTCCCAGTGTTCCTGGGGAACGTCGGCGTGTTTGCCGGCGCGGCCGGAGGCGGTTCCATACGATCCGAGCGTTTGCAGACCACCGACCGAGAGCCACATCTTTTGATTCGCGGGTTGATCGCGACTATCCAGCATCAGAATTTCGTGGTTGCCGCGGAGGCAGATCAGGTTCGGCAAGGTCCGCTGCAATTCGAGAATGCGATCGAGCACGCCGCGACTATCCGGGCCGCGATCGACGTAATCCCCCAGTAATATCAATCGGTCCTCGGACGTCGGCTGCACCAACTTCAATAGATCGTTGAACTGCAGCAGGCAGCCGTGAATGTCGCCAATAGCGAGCAAACGCATGGAGGGCTCCGCGGACGGTACGCCCTATAATAGCACGATGCGAGTCATTCTTTTCGATATCGACGGCACGCTGATCCGTTCGGGCGGCGCGGGCAAAGACGCGATGGAAGCGGCCCTGCGGAGCGCCTTCGGCCTCGCCGAGATTCGCGACGAGGTGCCGTACAGCGGCCGCACCGATTGCGCGATCGCCCGCGACTTGCTCCGCGTCCACGGCGTCGACGCTTCGCCGGACAACCAGCGGCGGCTCCGCGAAGCGTACCTGGCCGAGTTGCCGAGCCACTTAAAATCGCGCGGCGGACTGGTGCTTCCGGGCATCCACGAACTGCTGGCCGTTTTGAAAACGCGAGCGGACGTGGTGCTCGGCCTGCTCACTGGCAACGTTCGCGCCGGCGCTCGCACCAAGCTCGGCCACTTCGGCCTGTGGGATTTCTTCTCGTGCGGCGGCTTCGGCGACGATCACTTCGATCGCGACGACGTCGCTCGCCTGGCCCTTCGTGAAGTGCAAGCGCATCTCGGCCGCGCCATCGCCCCGGCGGACATTTGGGTGATCGGCGACACGCCGCTCGACGTGCAATGCGCCCGGGCCATCGGCGCCAGGGCCGTCGCCGTGGCCACGGGCTGGCATCCATCGGAGGAACTCGCGGCTTGCCAACCGGACCACCTGTTCGACGACTTCGCCAATCACGAACGCGCCCTGAGCCTGTGGGCGTGATCGTTTAGCTGGGATCAGTTCACGCTCGTGAATTCCAGTTTCGCCAGGTAGAGCATGCGGCGGTCGCCGCGCTGCCAATAATCCTCCAAGAGCACATCGATATCCTGCTCCACCTTCTTGCCGCCTTTCTTCCAGCCGGGCGCCAGTGCCCCGTTGATCGATACCCGGATATTCTGCGACCAGTCGATCATGTCGTTCGGGAGCCAGACGGTAACTGTGCGGATTCCGCGAAGATAGAGCCGGATCTCGTTGCCGCGAATGTCGCCGGCGAGGCTGGCCGGAGTGATCCGCGAATTGGGCTGCCCGTTGGGGCTGAGGTTGCGCGGATTCACCTCGTGCGCGCCGAGCCAGTAGAAGTGGTTGTCCCCTTCCCGATAAGTGTGCCACTTCAAGGATGGAACGCCGGGAGTTGTCGGCAGAACGGCCTTGCTGTTCGCGCGCTTCTTCCGGTTCATCCAGTCGAAGTAAACCGGCGTCTCGGTGGAATACCATTCGAAGCCGCGGCCACGGAAGAGGACGTGAAGTGCCGAGAAGCCGCGCGGCATCCACATCTCGAACACCTTCCGCAAGTTGAGCGCCGAGTCGATCGATAGTTGCCCGGTGACGATATAGAACGGCAACTTCTGGGCGTTCCCCCAGTAATTGTCGAAGTGGCCGGCCCACTTGGGATTCGGACTAATGGCGATCACGCCGGCGAAGAGATCGGGGTGGGAAGAACCCACGTCCATGGCCATGTCAGCCCCGGCGCCGCCGCCGAGCAGGAACACCCGATCGTTGTCGATGGTGAAGTGGCGGATGGCGTCGCGGAGGGCCCCGAGCACGAAATCGTGATCGGCGCCGTCCCAACTCCAGGCGGCCACCTTGGCGGCAAACTGCGGCGCCCAGTCGGGCACGATCACGATGTAGCCGAACTTATCCGCTTCGTTCTGAATGCCGTTGAAGAACTTCTCGGCATCGACGCCGGGGAACGGGATGCCGACGATGACCGGATACGCGCGGCCGTGCTGGTATTCCGGCGGCAGTTTGACGTAGTAATCGAGGCCGGCCGAGTGCTGGCCGTAGGGTTCGGTGCGGCGCTTGTAAATGCCGTCGGGAATGCCGTCGCCGGCCTTCACCAAGGTGCCGGTGCGATGGGCTAGGTCTTCCGGTTCCGCGGGCGGCAAGAGCGAAATGATCTGCGTCAGTTCGTCGAGGGCGATCGGGTTGGATTGTTTTTTGTAAGTGGCGAGCACGGCGTTGCGCTCGTTCAAGGTGCTGCCGCGCTGGTATTCGAGCACCGTGGCGCGGGCGTTCCAGATTTGCATCGCCCGATCGATGTTCGGAGTCGCCCCGTTCTTTCCCTTGGCCCAGCCGGTGATGGCCGCGGCGAGTAGTTCCTCGGGCTTCTTGGTCCGGTTCGCCTGCGACGCCAGGTTCACGAAGATCTCGATGCGGCCGACGCTATCGGGGTGTAGGCTGGCGTGCACTTCCTCGGCGGCGGCGGCGAGCGGAAGGAACTGCGAACTGGCGAGCTTGGGTTTGTACCCGGCAATCAGCGCTCCTCCGCCGACGGCCATGAGCGGCCGCGCCGCGCCTCGACCGGTCACGTCGTCGATTAGATTGCGGAGCGACAAACGGCCTTTTTCGTACTGTTCGTGCGCCGTCTTGCTTTTGGCCATCAGCTTGGTGACGCGATCGACTTCCCGCGGGTCGGCGCTCTTCTCGGGGAACAGCGGGAAGAGTTCCTCGGCGTACTTATAGCGGCCGGCGGCGAGGGCCGCTTCGATTTCGTTGACGAGCAGATCCGCCGCGGCAATATCCACGTCTTTCTGCAACTTGTCGAGTTGTTCCTGCGCGTCCTTGGCCAAAGGAGCCGGGCATTCCTTCTTGATCTTGGCGATCTCGGCATTGGCCGTGGCCAACCAGCCGGCATCCTTGATGAATCGGGCGATGGCTATCCGCTTGATCGGATCCGGCTTGCCCGGCGCTTCGGCCAAAGCCGGATGCATCGACAGCAATTTACGCACGTCCTTGAGGCCCATCTCCGTGGTGCGATAGGCCACCGACCACTGATGCGTCGGCGAGCTGATGTTGCAGCGGTAAGGATCGAGATAAGTGATTTGTTGTTCGATCAAGTCCCAGTCGTTGGGCGGCACGATGACCTTCATTTTGCGCCGCCACTTGGCATCGAACTCGGTGATTTTTTTCGTACCACCCATAAACGGCAAGGGGTGCGCCGGACCTCGGCGAAACAATTTGGCCGCGTAATACTTGTACTCCGGCCGCACGCCCTGCGCGTTCTTGGCGATGGCTCCGAGTTGACGGTCGTTCTTGCTGAAGATGGTGATGCGGACGCCGTCGTCCACATAATCGAAGCCGTCCGCCTTCAAGATGTTCGGCGACTTCCCGAACGGATCGTTGATGGTTTCGCTCTCCTTGCGAACCGACCCCTGGATAGTGAAGCCGTCTTTGAGGATGACGACATCGGCAGCGGAGGTAATCGCGCAGCCGAGCAGCAGGGCCAGCATCGCGAGCGACCGACACAGCAAGCGAGAGTTCACGAACATGGTCGGCCTCCGGGATTCTCGGTCCACCATAGGTCTATTCTCCGACGATTGCGGGTGGGGATCAAGCGTTGTGGTTAGCCGCGACCCAACGGGGAGCGCGCGAGTGACGCGTTCCCCGTTGGGTCGCGGCTAAGCGGGAATCCAAAACACCGCGCCGGAACCGCCGCTATACTGGAAATAACACTCCGCGAGGCTGTTGCGTTGGCTGGAGGCGGGAATGCCCATCCGATTTCGTTGCCCGAATTGCGAACGATTGTTGGGAATCGCGCGGCGTAAAGCCGGCCTGCAAATCCATTGCCCGCAATGCGGGGCCGGAATGGTCGTGCCGCAACAGGAAGCGCATGCGGAAGGGAACTTGCGCGATCTCGAGGAACTGTTGGGTCCCCCCCAGGCCAATGGCACTTCGCCGCTTCCCGCGGCCGCGGAACCGCTCGGCGCGGCCGTTCAGACGCTCCCCGCGCCGCTGCCCCCGCGGCCGATGCCGAAACACCGCAGCCGCGGCGACGACCCACTTTTCGAACAATCGGACGTGGACGAACTGCTCGGCCTCGCTCGCCGCGATGGCCTGCTCGACTTGGGCGACCAGAACTCTACCAAGCCAGTGACGGGCATGGACGCGATGAGCCTGGACGAAGGAACGCCGCCGGGCAAAGTGGTGCTCTCGTCGCAGAAAGCTGTGATCCTGGTAGTCGCTGCCGCCGCCTTGATAGTCGTGGCTTTCATCATCGGTTTCATGCTCGGGTCGAAGGGATGAATCGTTTTTTCGGGTCTTTTGTGCTTCTTTGCGGCCTTGCGTGATTCCAGGTCGCGGCCCATTTCTTTTTGCGGCCCGATTCCTGCCAATTAAAGCTAACAAAGCGCAAAGGCGGCCGGTTCATTGGCCTTTTTGGCCAGCTTCTTGCTTGACCGGGTTGCCGGGGGTTTCGTATCGTCCCAGTACCCCCTCCATCGGATGGATCCCGTCCCATGCAACTGATAGCGCCCGACATTCTGGCGGAAGCTCGCGGCCTCAGCGGGGCGATGCTCGGCACGCTGGCAACGCTCGGCGTGGCGCTGTGGCTGTTCGGCTGGCGCTGGCACCGCTTCTGGGTGGTCGCCGGCATCACACTGACCGCGGGCCTAATCGGTTTGAACGCGGCTCGCCCGGCCGGTGTGCAAGTGATCGCCGTCGGCATCTTGCTCGCCGTCGCGGCCGGCATGATGGCTCTGGAACTGGCCAAGGTGGTCGCCTTCGTGGCCGGCGGCATCGGCGCCTGGCTTGCCGTCCAGTGGGTGCTGCCGCAAGCCCAGGAACTGTGGGCCGTCTTCCTCTCCGGCGGGCTCCTCGGCCTGTTGCTCTACCGCGTCTGGACCATGTTGCTGACCAGCTTGTTGGGCACGCTGCTCGGCCTGCACGCCGGCTTGCTGCTTCTGGAACCGGTCTTCTCGTACGATGCGGCGACCTGGGCCGCGGCCAACAACGCCGCCCTCAACGGCCTGACTGTCGGCGTCATCATCCTCGGCATCTTGCTGCAAGTGGTCGCATCACCCGACGAAGTGAAACAGGAAAAGCCGGAGATTCCGAAGAAGAAGCACGAGGAACCGCACCTCGAGTTCGAGGAACACGCACCGCACCCCGCCTGGTGGAAGAAGCTGCTCCCCGCCCGCAAGGCCGCTTAATCCGCCGCGTAGCCGCGACCCAACGGGGAGCGCGGATTCGCCTCCTCAATGCGGCCGCCTTCTAGCCACACGACTCGATCCAGCAATTTCAGCAAGGAACTCCGGCTCGACGCCACGATGCGTGTAATGCCCGGCAAGAAGGTTTCCAGGTTCTTCCAGACGCGCGTTTCGGTCTCAGGGTCGAGGGCGCTCGTGCAATCGTCCAGCAAGAGAACATCCGGTTCGGCGACAAGCGCGCGGGCCAGGGCCAACCGCTGCCGTTGACCGCCGGAGAGCCCCGAACCGCCGGGCCCAAGCGGCGAGTCGAGCCCGAGCGGCCGCTCGCGAACGATGTCGCCGAGCAGTACGATTTCCAGCGCTCGCCACAATTGTTCTTCGGCCGCATCTGGCGCGGCATAAAGCAAATTCGAGCGAATCGTCCCCTCGAAGAGAATCGGCCGCTGCGGCGCCAGGGCGATGAACCGCCGTCGGCCCCCATCGGGCACAACCACGCGGCCCGAGTCCGCGACATAAAGCCCGGCCAGGAGAGCCAGAAGCGTACTCTTGCCGCTGCCACTCGCGCCGGCGATGCCCAGCGATTGCCCGAGGGGTATCTGCAAGCTGATGTCGCGGAGGATGTGCGGGCCGTCCGGGCGATAGCGAAACGAGACGCTTTCCGAGGCGAGCGTCGCGGAACCCGAAGGGGCAGGTGGAATCGCGGCGGCGATCGGTTCGTCGAGAATTTCGAGCATGCGATTCAAGGCTTCCCGCGTGGCGGCGAGCCCCGCTTGAAACTGGGCGAGCCGCACGATTGGGGCATAAAGCATGCCCGCGAGCGTGTAGAAGGCCAACAGCTCGCCGGCCGTGGTCTGCCCGGATTGGATCTGCCAGACGCCGGCAATAAGCACGAGGGTCGATCCGGCGCTGGCCGCGGCCGTCGCTGCGACCGTTTGAAACGCCGACGTGCGGAGCGTCTGCTTGCAAGCATCCGTCTGCGGCGACAGCTGATTTTCGAAGCGGCTTCTCTCAGTGCGCTCCTGGTTGAAAGCCCGGATCAGCCACAGGTGCGGCAACCGCTCGGCGAGGTACGAAAACACGGCGACGGAACGTTCCCGCGCCGCGTGCGACTGCCGTTCGAGCGGCTTGCTGAACAAGGCATGGCCAATAGCTGCGAGTGGTACGGCACAAAAGGCCACCACAGCAAGCGTTCCGTTGCAGGCGATCAGAACCGCCGCGATTCCCACGGCCAGCATCAAGTCGCCGATGATTTGCAGCGTGCCGCTATTCAGGACGATCATCAGCGTGCCGACGTCGCTCGTTAGCCGCGAAATGATGCCGCCCTTCTCGTGGCGGTCGAGAAACGCCAGAGGTAGCTCCTGGACCTTGCGATGGAGTGCGGTCGTCAGTTCGCGCACCACTTCGAGGCCGACGCGGTTCATGATCGCCGCGGCGCCGCGACTGAACAGAAACCGTGCTGCCAGACATCCGAGCGTTAGCCCGATTGCGGCCGCGAATGGGGTCAGCCAATCCGGAGTGCCCGCGGCGAGTCGATCGACGAGCCGACCTTGAATTAAGGGAATCGGCAGGGCCAAGAGCGATTGGAGCAACAAGCAGCCAATGGCCAGGCCGAGTGCCAACCGGTGCGGACGCAGGAACAGCGACTCGATGCGGCGGAAGGAATCGGAGCAGGCGAGTAACGACACGGATTGCCTCAGGCCGCGTTCGCGGGTTCGAGTAATCGCGTGGGAACCGAATTCACCTCGGCGATGCGCCCGTCCGCGATCGATACCACGCGATCGGCGTCGCGGATGGTCGAATGCCGGTGCGCGACGATCACGGCCGTGCGGTTCTTCAAGAGCGCTCGCAACGCGGCCTGCACTTCCTCCGTCGATTCCTCATCGAGATGGCTGGTCGCTTCGTCGAGAAGTACGATGGGCGGATCGATGCAGAAGGCCCGCGCGATGGCGATTCGCTGCCGTTCGCTGGCGCTGAGCGATTCGCCTCCGTCGCCGACCACCGCGTCCAAACCGTGCGGCAACCGGGCAGCGATCCGGTCGACGCCGGCTGCGGCCGCCGCTCGCTTCACCCGATCCCAACTTGCCTCCGGGCAGCCGTAGCGAATGTTCTCCGCCAGCGTTCCGCGGAACACGATGGGATCCTGAGGCACGTAGCCGAACTGCTTCCGCAAGTCGGCCAGCGTCAGCTGCCGAATCGGAATGCCATCGAGCCGCACGTCGCCCCAGTCGGGATCGCGGAACCGCAAGAGCAGCGAGAGCAGCGTCGTCTTGCCGCAACCGCTCGGCCCGGTGACGGCGACGCGCTCGCCGGGGTGGATGTCGAGGGACAGATCCGTAAGAACCGGTCGGTTCGTTTCGTAGCAGAAGCCGACTTGCTCGAATTCGATGCGTCCGCGACAGCGGCCCAGGGGCAGCGGATCGACCGCCTCGACGACGGAGTGCTTACTCTTCGCGGTGAGTTGATTCAGGCGTCGAACGCCGGCGGCCGCTTGCTGCAGGATGGCGACGACATCGGTTAAGCGCGTGAATGCCGCGAAGAAGAGCGCACTGAGGGCCGAGCAGGAAATCGCCTGGCCCCAGGTCATCGTCCCGCGAACGACCAGCCAGGCGGCGGTCGCGAATACGGCGGCGCCGCCGAGCCAGCCGAGCAGTTGGCCGCCGAGCGAAAAGTGGAAGCCAAGCCGGCCCAAGCGCACCCGCGGGTCGTGGACCCCATCCATTTTCGCCTGGAATTCACCCATTTCCTGAGCTTCGCGGCCGAACGCCTTCACCACCATCGCGCCGTCCATCTTCTCCTGAAGTTGCACGAAGATGCGATCGAGACGGCTGCGCACATCGAGGGCGCCGCTCTGAATCCGCCCCGCGAAGTAACGGCAATGCAGCACGAGTATCGCGACGAACGCGATCGCGGCGGCAAAGAGCCAGACGCTTTGCCACAGCAGGTAGCCCGCGACGACGGCCGCGATGCCGAGATCGGTGAACAGACTGATGGTTTGCACCGAGACCAGGCTCTGCACGGAGGCGACATCGTCGGTGAGCCGAGCCAGCGCTTCGCCGGGCGATCCATTGAGTTCGCCTTCCAGGATTCGTTCGTAAAGAAGGCGGCGGAGCGCCTGGCCGCAATCGAGAGCGACTTGGCCGATGATGATTGTCAGCGCAAGGCTGCAGGCGGCCTGAGCCAGCAGCGCCGCAAACAGCAGGCAACCAGAGACAATGAGCGACTGGCTCGATTGCGGCGCGGCGTCGTCCACGAGTCGCTGCACGGCCAGCGGCACCGGCAACAGGAGCAGGCAAACGCCGACGGCACAAATAGCGGCCAAGGCGATCCGAGCGCGGTGCGGTCGCAATAACTCCGCGACCACGCGGATCGCCGACTCGTTGGAGCCAAGCGAAGCCATGGAACCTCGACGGCTTCCTGCCGTAGGGAGAAGACGAAATTCAAGAGTATAAAAACTGTATCAGCTTCCCCCGGAGGCGCGCCAAGACCAAGTGTCCGAAGTGAACGGAATTTCCTCGCGTAACCTCGACCCAACGGGGAGCGCGCTCTTGCAATGCGGGAAGATCAGCAGAGAAAGACGCGGAAACACAGGGCGCCTTCGACGCGCCAGAACAGCGACAATGGCGGCAGCAGTGCGGATGTGAAGAGCATCTCCGCGACGTGATTCGGGGCCAGCGAGTTGCCGCGCAAACGGCGCAGCGCCAGGCGCAATGTCAAAGCCGCCCAGGCAACGAGACAGATCGCCGCGGCCAATGCGTATCCGGCGATGGCCAGCCCAGTGCCAAGCGCGATCATTGAGACGAGGGCGTAATAATTCGGCGGCGCGAAGCGGCCGACTTTCGACCGGTACAGTTCCGGGTGCTTCTTGAACAGGAGTGCCTCGAAGCGGCTCTTCCGCTGCATGCGCAGGCAGATTCCCCACTGGGCCGGGCGAATCGGATGCATCACGGCCGCCGTCGGCACTTTCAGAATGGGCCAGCCGCGTTCGAGCAACGCGAAGTGCAGATCGCTATCCTCGCGCCAGGCCGCAGTGAAACGCTCGTCGAAACCTCCGAGCGATTCCAGCACCGTTCGCCGAACGAAGCAGTTCGCCGTGATGAATTCGGCGGTCGCCAAACCCGATTCGTTGCGCTGGTAATCCGTCGGCGCTGGCGGCAGGGGAACCTCGGTGCGGCCGGTGACGGCGGCCAGCTCCGGATTGCGTTCGAACGCCCCGAGCCCCGCCGCGGCCCATCCCGCATCCGGAATCGTGTCGTCATCCGTAAAGGCAATCACATCGCCGACAGCGGCCGTCCAGCCCGCATTCCGCGCCGCCGCCGGGCCGTGGATACCTCGCACGGCAACATAGCGCACTGGGACGCGCGCCGCCAAGCCTACCACCTGCGTGCGCGTATCTTCCGAGGCCGCATCATCGGCCACGACAATCTCATAACGGTCGGCGTCAAGGTCCTGCCCGGCGAGCGCCGCCAGGCACCGGCCCAGCAACTCGCGGCGCCGATACGTCGGTACCACAATGCTCAACCGCACGCTCACGGGTTCTTCTCGAGCAAGTACGAGCCGATCACCAGGGCATCGAGCGGGCTCGTCCAGAAGCACTCGACGGCATCGCGCGGCGTGCAAACGATCGGCTCGCCGCGGGTGTTGAACGACGTGTTCACGAGCACCGGCACGCCGGTCTTCCGGTGGAACGCCGCGAGCAATTCGTAGTAGCGGGCGTTCTGTTGCCGATTGATCGTCTGGATGCGGGCCGTGCCGTCGACGTGGCGAACGGCGGGAATGCGATCGGCTTTCTCCGGCGGCACGTCGAAGACGAACAGCATGAAGGGCGACGCCGCCTTGGCGCCGAACCATTCTTCCGCGTGTTCTTCGAGCACGACGGGCGCCACCGGGCGGAAGTCCTCGCGATCCTTGATCTCGTTGAGCCGGGCCTGCATTTCCGAATGGATCGGCGAGGCGAGAATGCTCCGCGCCCCGAGCGCCCGCGGTCCCATCTCCATTCGCCCCTGGAACCAGCCGATGACCTTGTCCTGAGCGAGAATCACCGCCGCCTCTTCGGCGACATCCGTCAAGCGGCGGAACGGTACCTGCGTCCAGCGCAGGAACGCCTCGATTTCTTCGTCGGCGAACTCCGGCCCGAGAAAGGCATGGTCCATCACGTAGCTGCGTTGATCGTTGCCGCGCGTCTTGGCATCGATCCAGAGCGCGGCGCCGATCGCGGTTCCCGCATCGCCCGCCGCCGGTTGAACGAAGATGTTCTTGAACGGCCCGCGATCGCGGATGCGGGCGTTCATCACGCAGTTGAGGGCCACCCCGCCGGCGAGGCACAGATCGTCCACCTTCGCTTCCCCGTGCAGCCAGCGGCAGAGTTCCACCACGCTTTCTTCCAGAACGACCTGAAGCGAGTGCGCGATGTCGTAATGCTTCTGTTCGAGCGGCCCGCCCTTGAGTCGCGGCGGTCCGAATCGCTCGGTCAATCGCGGCGACTCGATCGCGTACTGGCCGCCCTCCCCGAGCCGAACGATGTCCCGGAACTCGCCGAGATAGCGCGGTTTGCCGAACGACGCCAGCGCCATGACCTTGTACTCGTCGGACGAATGCAGGAAGCCGAGGTACTCGGTGACCTTTTCATAAAGGATGCCGAGCGAGTGCGGCATGTTGACTTGCGCGATCCATTCGAGGTGGTTGCCGTCGCCGAGGGCGTAACCGGTGGTGGCCTGTTCGCCGCGGCCATCGAGCGTCATTACCGCGGCCTTTTCGAACGGCGAACAATGGAACGCACTGGCGGCATGGCTCAAATGATGCGGCACCCAGTGCCAGCGGTACGGTTCGGAACCGAGCGACACGCCCCGGAACCGCGACTGGATATGCAAGGGAGCGCCATCGACGAGGAAGCCGGGGGCATTGACGATCGACGCGAGGAACAGCGGATCCCAGGCGGTGGCGAACCCCTTGTTCGCTTTCTGTTCGCCGGGATGCAGCGGGATGGGCACGGTCTTGTCGCCGCGCTTCTTGCCGAGCAAGAGGAATGGATCGAAACTGTACGCGACGTGATCCACGTCGGCGAGCGCGATGCCGGCCTGGGCGAGGCAGAAATCGATCGCGTGGAAGGGAAGTTCCCAGGCCGTGAATGGCACCGGCCGCTTGCCGTGCTTGATGTGCGTGAAGCGCTCATCCTCGGCCGCGGCGATAACCGCGCCATCTTTCACCAGACAGGCCGCGGGGTCGTGAAACGCGGCGTTGATTCCCAGCGTATACATCAGCGATTCTCCACGGTTTTTCTGGTGGCGCAGGCGTTCTTCCCAGTGCTCGCACTCTTTGCACAGGCAAGAATGTCCGTGCCGCCAATCAGTTCCAGCGCGGCACGGACCACGTCGCGCGGCGGCACCTTGCGCAGGCAATCGTGGTGGCCCTGCGGGCAGGTGCTGCGAAAGCACCACCGGCACGACACATCGCGGTTGAGCACGCGGTGCGGCACCCGCCACGGCGTGTGTTGAGGATTGGTCAAGGCGTACAGATCGACGACGGGGCAGCCAACGGCGGAGGCCAGGTGAACGGGGCCGGTGTTGTTGGCGATGAGAAGCGGCGCCGCCGCCAGGAGTGCCGCCATCTCGCCGAGCGATAACTCGCCGGCCAGCGATTGCGAAGGGGCGTCCATGCGATCGCGAATCGCTTCCACGAGCGGTCGCTCCTCCTCGCTTCCCGTGAAGAGGAGCGATACGCCATGTTCGACGGCAAGTTCGCGGCACGCCTCGGCGAACAGCTCGGCGGGGTAGCGGCGGCTCGGCGCCGAGGCCCCGGGATGGACGACGGCCCACGACGAGCGATCATTCAGTTCCAGCCAGCGCAGCGTCTGCCGAACGTGGGCTTCGGCCTCGCGCGGAATCGCAACTTGCATCCGGTCGTCGGAAGCGGTGCAGCCGACGGCCGCGACGAGATCGAGTTGCCGCTTCACCTCGTGGCGCATGGTTTCCGGCTCGGGCTCCTCGATCCAGTCGGTGAGTAGCTGGTACGGGTTCTCGCGGCAATGAGCCAGGCGCAGCGGGATGCCGGCCAGCAGGCACATTGTCGCCGCGGGGAGCGGGTTCTGACTAAACACCGTGAAGATGACGGCGGCATCGAAACCCTCCCGGCGAAGCCGCTCGATCGAGGCATGGTCCGGCTCGTTCGAAGAGCGCGGCGGCGTCGCCTTCATCCACGGAGCTTCGTAAGTGATGACGCGGCTGCAACCGGGCAAGAGCGCCGCGGCCGCCGCCCCGGCAGGGGATGTGAGCACAGTAACCTGCCGCGATTCAGCCAATGCCTGGATGGCCGGCCCGGTCATGAGCACGTCGCCCATGGAATCGAGCCGCACGGCGAGAACGTTCCGCGCTTCCGCCCACCCATTCATCGCAGGCTCTCCTGGGCTTCCCGCGTGCGGATGCGTTCGATCAGTCCCGTCGTGGAGCGATCCGCGAGGAACGAGAGGATGCGAATCTCGCCGCCCAGTTGTTCGACGAGATCGGCTTCAGGCAAGCGGTCGCGCGTGTAGTCGCCGCCTTTAACGAAGACCTCGGGGCGCACGACGCGGATGATTTCGTGCGGCGTCGGTTCGTCGAAGGGCACGAGATAATCGACGCTGCTGAGGGCCGCGAGAACGTCGAGCCGATCGTCGAGGGCGTTGATCGGGCGTTCGGGCCCCTTCAAACGGCGAATGCCATCGTCGGTGTTGACGCCGACGACGAGCACGTCGCCGAGCGACTTGGCGCGGGCCAGATACGTCACGTGGCCGCGGTGGAGAATGTCGAAGCAGCCGTTGGTGAGCACGATGCGTCGGCCGAGTTTCCTCTCCTCGGCAAGGCGGATGGCAACTCCGGGGCGATCGACGATCTTGGTGCGGCCATGCAACCTGGCATGCAATTCGATCGCGGCGCAGGGACTCGTGCCGGGGCGAGCGACGACGACCGCGGCGGCCGCAGCGGCAAGTTCGGCGGCCGCCGGAGTCTCCGCGCCGCTCGTTAGAGCCATGGTGAAGGCAGCAAGGTAGGTATCGCCGGCGCCGCAAGGGAAACACCTGGCCGTGCTCTCGGCATAGGTGCGATAGGCCGCGCGGCCGCGTTCGAAAACCACGGCGCCGTCGCGGTCGAGCGTGGCCGAGGCGATTCGCGCCCCCGCCAGTTCGAGAAGTTGCGGCCCGTGGGCCACCAGCGTGTCGGCCCGCGCTCGGGAGTTGTCCGGCGGCAGATCGAGCAGCCGCACCGCCTCCCAGTAGTTCGGCTTGACGACCGTTGGCCGGACGCTTCGGAAAGCGCCGAGCCGCTTGGAATCCACGGCGACGATTCGCGGCGACCGGGCTTGCAGGGCGGCGATGGCCGCGATGACGTTCGGCGTCAGCGTCCCATAACCGTAGTCGGAAAGAATCGCGGCATCGGCGTCCTCCCACATTTCCGCGAGGCGATTCACGAGCCGTGCCTCGGCTTCCTCGTCGATGGCGCCGGTATCGCCTTGATCGATGCGGCACACGACCTGGCCGCCGACGGTAACGCGGCGCTTGGCCAGCGTCTTGCGGCCGCGCTGGTGCAGCAAATGGTTCGTCGCAACGCCGCGATCGTGCAGTGCTGTTCGCAAGGCGGCCGCTTCGTCATCGTCGCCAAGGATACCGACAAGCATGGCTTCCGCGCCGAGCGCTTGGACATTGGCGGCGACGTTGGCCGCCCCGCCGGGGTCGCTGCCGCCCTCAATGAGATCGATGACGGGCGCCGGCGCCTCGGGGCAAATCCGCACGCACGTTCCTTCCCAGTACGCATCGAGCATCGCGTCGCCGACGACGAGCACGCGCTTGCCGGCAAAGGAGGCGATTGTCGCGGAGAGTTCCGTCATCGCATCAATCTCGCGGGGGCCATTTCCTGGTGGCACAGGCATTCCTGCCTGTGCAGTGGGTCGAGCACAGGCAAGAATGCCTGTGCCACCAAATCACTTAAGCATCAGCGTTGCGGCCTCGGTCAGGTCCTTGGCGCGAATGTCCGGCACGCGGTGGGGGCCGGCTTGCCATTCCGTTTCATTGCCGTTGTCGATCAGCACAGTGCGGCAACCGGCGCGAGCGCCGGCCTCCACATCGTCGAGGATGTCGCCGACCATCCAGCAGTCGCGGGAGTCGCCGCCGAGTTCGCGCAGCGCATCGAGGAGCAGCCCCGGCGCCGGCTTGCGGCACGCACAGGCGCGGGCATAACGAGCGACCGCGCCAGCCGGATGATGCGGACAATAAAAGAAGCCGGCCAGATTCACGCCGCTCGCATCGAGCAATTCCGACAGCCGCTGATGCACGGCGACCAAATCCGATTCCTCGAAGTAACCGCGGGCCACCCCGGATTGATTGCTCACGACGGCGAAGCGGAAGCCGCGGGCTGCCAGCGCCCGCAGGCCCTCGGCCGCTCCGCCGCATAGCGCGATTCGCGCCGGGTCGACGTTAAACGGCACGTTCTCCACCAGCGTGCCGTCCTTGTCGAGAAAGACGATCGGCGTCATGATCCCGTTCCCGACAGGGACGACAGCCGCGGCAACCGGCCCGGCAAGCGCAGTACCGGAGTCGCTTCGCGGCGAACTTCCCGATAGACGCCGTCGATCTGCCCGGCGATCCGCGTCCAAGTGTAAAGCCGCCGGGCCCGCGCGAGTGCGTTGTTGCCCATCTCGTCGCGCAAGTTCGGATTGCTCAAGATCGTCGCCAGCCGCGCGGCCAGAGCATCGGGGTCGCGCGGCGGCACGAGGAACCCGGTGCGGCCGTCCTCCACCGTTTGCTGGATGCCTCCGACCGCCGCGCCGATCACCGGCGTGCCGCACGCCATCGCTTCCACCGGCGTGATGCCGAACGGTTCGTACCAGGGCGTGGTGACGAAGACATCCGCGGCCGCGTAGTAAACGCGCAGTTCGCGCCGTCCGCGGCTGCCGACGAATGTCACCGCGTCGGCGATCCGTTCTTCCGCCGCGATATCGAGTAGCCGGCCGATTTCCGGCGTCGCCCGCGGGTCGGGATGCCGCGTCTCGCCGCCGACGACGAGCAAGCGAGCGGCGATGCCGTGCGTCCGCAATCGTGCCATCGCGCGAATCACGTTATCGACCCCCTTGCGCGGCACCATGCGGCCCAGTTGCAGCACGATCGGTCCGCCATCGGCGATGCCGATTTGATTGCGAGCCGCCATGCGATCCATCGGGTTGAATGTCGCCGGGTTGAAGCCGCACGGCACGGTCCGCAGCTTCGAACGCGATGCCCCATAGTGTGCAACCAAGTCGTCTTCATCCTGCGGGCACTCGGAGATGATGAGGTCCGCGTCGCGAACGAGTCGCTCCTCGATGGCCAGTCGCGATTCCGGGAAGGCATCCGCGTCGCGTTGATGCAGGCGGCGGACCTTGCCCAGGGCGTGAAAGGTAATGACGAAGGGCAAACCGAGGACGCATTTGGCTTCCGCCGCCGCCAGGCCCGACATGAAGAAATTGGCATGGCACACGTCGTACCGGCGGCGGCGGGCTTGTTTCAAAAAGCCATCCGTGAAGGCCCGCATGTGGGGCAACAACTCTTCCTTGCGAATGCGTTGGACCGGGCCGGCCGCGAGATGGATCACGCGCACGCCCGGTTGCCACTCCCAGATTTCCGGCAGCGAAGGGTCGTCCTTGCGGGTGAAGATGTCGACGTGCCAACCGCGGCCGGCCAACTCTTTCGCCAACTGGGCGACGTAAACATTCTGCCCGCCGCCATCCGCCCCGCCCAGACAGGCCAGCGGCGACGCATGATCGCTGATCATCGCGACTCTCATAACGCTTTCCCCATGCACGTCGGGCGATTAGCTCAAGCGTCGTCCGGCGACTTCCGAGAAGGTCGCTTCCCAGTCGCGGGCGAACCGCGCGATGCCGAAGCGCTCGAGTGCATTGCGGCGGGCATTTTCTCCCAGCCGCCGAGCCTCCTCGGGGTTGCCCAGCAACCCGCGCATCGGTTCCACCAACCGCTCGGTGTTCGTATCGAGGTAACCCGAAACGCCGTTCTGAATCACCGTGACCAGTTCCGTGGTCGCCAATCCGACGATGGGTAGTCCGATCATCATCGCTTCGATCAAGGCCAGGCCGAGGCTCGTCCACCGCATCGAACTGAAGCAAAAGCGGTATTGCGAAATGAACTGGGGCAGCATCGGCGGGAAGACTTCGCCGATTCCGCCGATCGCCTCGGCATCCATCCCGATGAGATCGAGCGGCACTCGTTCGCGCAGTTGCAGGAAGATGTCGTCGCCGACGCGGCGGCCGCGCTGCTTCAAATGATTGACGATCGCGACGCCGCGGGCAGTTTCCCCCGTGAACCGCGCCGACGAGGGAACGTGAACGCCGTGCTCGATCAC
>Ga0134125_10003999_pt1 | contig 16893 bp, 18 predicted proteins | sample KB31751_FD_96464 | JGI IMG/M metagenome (GOLD analysis project Ga0134125, IMG submission 96464) | Terrestrial soil microbial communities with excess Nitrogen fertilizer from Kellogg Biological Station, Michigan, USA - KB3-175-1 | ecosystem: Environmental > Terrestrial > Soil > Unclassified ...
GAGCTTCAAATGGGACCGGTGGAGGAGGTGGTGGAGCTGGAGGAATGGCAATTTATTGGGGAACTGCCGGAAGTACTGGAATAACAGTAACAGTAGGTGCGGCAGGTGCTACATCTTCTGTGATTATTAACGGAGTAACAATAACAGCAAATAAAGGAGCGAATGGATCTGGTACTGGTGGAGGAGCTGGAGGAACAGCTACAGGAGGAACGATTAATATAACTGGAGGTCGTGGAATTAATGCATTAGGTACTGGAAATAATGGAGCTGGAGCTGGTTCTACATATGGAGCAGGAGGATCTGGAATTTCTGGAACTGGAACAGCCGGAACTGGTTATGGTTCAGGTGGAGGAGGAGGCACATCTGGAGGAGGTGCGGGTTCCCAGGGAATAGTGATATTTGAATGGGTTGCTTAATATAATCTCTAATTATATTAGATATGTCTTATCGAAAATACATTGAACATAAGCCAGAATCATCATATACTCAAAAAATGAGAGATGAGATTCAATTATTATCCGTATCAAGTAAAAATATGGCTATTCCATTTGGTTCAATCATTTATCGAATCCAACAATTCCCAGGTGATTTGGATCTTTTAGAACAAATCGTAGAACATGATAGTGATAAAGAAAAAGTATTAATAGGATTTGTGAGAGGTATTCAAAGAATAGTAGCGAATATCGTAAATAAAAGATTACATTATTATTCTGAAATTAAAGCCGGTCTAGATAATAGATATGATCTTGATATTGGATCATTGAAAGATGGACAATGGAAGCAATCTCGTAATTTAGGAGAAATAATTAACAGTTATTATAAAAAAGGATTATTTAGAGATAAAGATTATCGAATTCTTAATAAAACTATTAAAAATAAAACAGCTAATGCTTATGATGTTACTCACAATATTATAAGAGAATATAGGGTTTTACGATGGACTTCCGATGAAATTTTAAAAGGAGAAAAACAATTATTAGGTAAAAAAATAAGTTTAGTAGAAGCGGCAGATACTGTTAATCAATTATTTAAGATAGACGAAGTTACTATTATTCAAAACAAATTAACTGAAGTAACTAATGTATATTTCTTAGCATATATTGATAAAAAAGGTAACCAGCATGATATTATTGGTCCATCTCCTTCAGCACAATTACAATTAAGAGACGAAATCGAAAAATTATATTATTCCGATATGTTTTATAGTCCATTTAAAGTATTCAAAAGAATGTTCGCTTTAGCACAAATGCCAGATAATAGAGGTACCCCTATTTTTAATGATGTAATATATTCATTGAAAGGTTTCATATCCAGTACCACTTCTTTAGTATACCAACTTAAATCAGAATTAGAAGTAATAGAATTATTATTAGAAAAGGTTAAGTCTCCACCTTTAGTAACAATAAATAATTCACTTGATTCAATTAAATTTCGATTAGCCTCTTATTTAGAACTTAGTGAAAATAAGTTAGAAGACATTAATAATTTAATAGATCAAGCAATTCATGCAAATATTAAAGCAAAATTATCATTAATAGATGATATTAAAAAAATATTGAAGATCAATATTAATTATGCTACTATTGTGTATATGGATTCTGTAAGACTTAATCCACCACCCGATTTTATGCTTCCTACTGAACACAAGTATGATAGATCAATAGTAAGAAAACCAAATTCTAATCCGGTAAATCCAATGAAATTATTTTCTTAATTATAGTATAATGTTTAGCCTAATTAATTTTTATAAATCTATGATTAGATTATTAAAAGATGATAGAATTATGATGACAGATAAGAAATCATATATTTCATATATGGAACGGCAATTACAACATTTATTGAGACAACAAAAACGTGATACTATTAAATTTGAATACAGAGTAATATTAGATTTAAGATAATTATTATTTTAAATCAAATTAATATTTGGCTAATCGTTTATGAAGGGCACGTCTATCCAATGTACGACCTCCAGCCATAACACCATCACCTTCACCGTATCCTAAGAAATTGGCCGCAGTTGATGCGATCTGAGCTTTTGGGTGAGGAATATACGATAATCCTTTAGATAGAAGTTTATTTTCTTTAATAAAATCGTGAGCCTTTTGTAAATATGGAAGTAATTTAGCACCGAATTCCTTTAATCCAGACCAGAAATCACCTCCGTTGACACATTCCACATCAGCGTAGTTAATTGCTCCTTGTCTATGACAATCCAAAATATCAGTTGGACTAATAACACCAATTTGTGTACTGCATGCACCCATAGATAAAACGGAGAAGGTACCTTCTAACACGGGAACGATATAAAGGGTCGGATTTATAGTTCTTCCAGATAAGTTAGATGCAGTAACTTGAATTTGGACTTGGCATTGTGAAAGAACGCCAGGAGCCATTAAACTTGGAAGACCAATATCCCTAGCGAATTCAATACACACAACAGAACCAATAGTTCCAATCATTCCAGTGAAATTTTGTCCTTGAACTGGGCCTCCAGACCATTGAGTCCATGACATTTGACAATGATTTCTTCGAGACATATCATAGAGATTATTAATAGTAGCCGAAGCAATTAAACCACTGCTATTCAAGAATTGAACACTCATTTGACTAATTTGGAAGAATGTATCAGTTCTATTAGGATTAGAGAATAAATCTGAATTACGTTCTCGAACATAAACATACATCCTACGAGGTACAGAGTTAAGTTGAATATTATTAGAAGAATATGTAGTAGGAGTACTAGAAGTTGAAGCGGCCAAATCAGTTGGGAATCGAATAACATCAAAATATGGATATGTGATTGGCATATTAGTTGGTAAAACCATTGTTTCTTGAGGAGTAATATATTGGAATAACATTTGCGGTTGTAATCCTCCTGGAAGTGGTGAAGTCGGTCCTCCATTCAACTGTCCAAAAACTGCATTAGCTGTAACAATAGCAAGAGTTCCCGCACTTTGATCATTATGAGACCACATACGAGAAGCTAACTGTTGTCCTCCAAGGAAAGTAAAATTGAAATCCATAGTGTTAATATTATAAAAACCACATCCATTAGTCTTTCCAAAATAGAAAGGAGATAAGAATAATGGTTCACAGAAAGCTACATCGACAATTGCTGTTAAAGTTTGTCCTGGGCCAGTAGCTCCTGGATTTTGAACAATAGTAAATGGAAAACCGCCCCTAGGCATCTGAGCCCCATCAGGACTGTCTCCGTAATAACCAAGAGGATTTCTAGCTCCTAACAGAAGATCACCGTAATTTTGAGATTGATCTTGATACGAAGGAGTCATAGAATAAGCCCTATTCTTTAAGTCATCATCAGTATTGTAATGCATAAGAGGTTGAATCACATCAGCAATATTAATATTAACAGATTGATTATTAATCGTAGCACTCAATGTATCAATAGATGAAGAAATTGGGAATGCTCGAGGAGCATCTCTTTCAGGAAGTAAAACTTTATCACCAGTAGCTCCAGAAACGGCAGTAAATGTTAATCGGACTGGTAAATATAAATACGCTAACCTATCTACGATAACATTTCCACTTGGTGGTGGGCAACTAAACTGTATTGATGATGCCGATACGGAAGTTGTCGTAAATGCTTTAAAAGTTGTTTGAGAACCACACTTAAGGACGGCATATGATCGCTTATCATTAATCATAACTCTCGGGTCAAAAACGCATACGGGTTCTAATGGTTCAAATGAAAGGGACATCTAATCTATATATTATAAATATATTTTAATCTTAATAGATCGAAATATATTAACCAATTAATCTTTGATCATTTTTATAGAGTGACTTTCTGGTGAATAATAATTTAAGACTAGCTTGTTGATCTACAGATAAAGGTAAAGGATAAATATTACCTTTATTATCTTGCCAATACAATCTAATATCTAAATTTTGTAAAGGATTATCACTAATCATATCTACTAATCTATACTGGGCCGTAGGCAAATAATGTGCAATTGATCTACTTGCCCCAGAAGATGCTCCAATATCAGGTACGAAATCTGATAGGACAGGGAATGTAGCATTAACACCACTCGTATTCACATTAACTGGTATAGCTAAATTATTCCCTGCTGATAAATATTCATCTCTATTTGGAATATTAGAAGATGCGACAATAATTTTACGAAGGGATGACCAATATTCTAAAGCCGAAAATTCTTGAGTAAATTGATAATAAAATGGAGTAGCCGGTCCAGTTGTTCCGGGATCAGTAGGAGTAGGAACTAATACACCGCCCGGATAATAAAAATGATCAGGAGTATTATTAGTTGAACCACTTAAAAGGAAATATTCATCATTACCCTGAGGATTATTATAAGATTTAAATGATAAATTGAATGCTTGTAAGAAATTACCCAAAAAAGCATTCATAAAAATCAAAGGAATAGAAGTAGCAGGGGATGTTAGAACTACAAAACATTTCGGAACAACTAAAGTTATTAAATTTGTAGAAGCAGTAAAGAAGAAATATGGAGGTATATAATTCGGGAATAGAGTAGCTAAACCAGAATTAAACCAGGAAGTGGCTAAAGCATTATTAAACATATCTAAATAGTTTTGATACGAATAAATGTAATAATATGGAGTTACAATTTGTACTGTAGCATTCTGACAAGGTGGATGTAATAAATTTTGGGATAAATATTCAACACTAGTTGGGAATCTACTAACTGGACCACTTGTTCCGTAATCAATACCTATTATCATTGGTGTTAAATCTGGATTTCCTCCAGTACAACCGTTAGGAGGATAATTTCCTCCCACTCCCGGTATGATAGGACAAATTGAAAGTGGTAATTCCAAAAGAGGTATTTCAAATCTAACCACTGAACAATAATAATCACTACATCTATCTAAAATAGGATCATCTTTAGTTACATTATAAACTGCATCGATTGGAGTTTCATCAACTGAATATGCTTGAGGAAAATTAATACCAGTAGCCCCAGTAACTCCGCGAATAATTGGATGTGAAATAGTAACATTAACATAAACATTATCAGTGGTTTTATCAACAGTTAATATTTTGGTTGTGGTATCATATCCTCTGTATGGGTTAAATGTTTGTTCTCTTACATAAGTATTATAATCTTCTTTTTGGGGTACTATAAATTGGGGTTGAGATAAATACGATGGTAAAAAATCTTGATCTCCTGCTCGTACTTTAGATTTATTTTGATTTCTAGATCTCATCTATATTAACATGATAAAAATAATTATGCTTCCATTGTGAGTAATGTTACAAATTGATCGGCATTAATATTGTATTTTTTTATGAAATAAGTAATGTAGTCATAATATTCTTCATCTGTCATATTTCTATTCCAAAGTCTTACACAAACATGTCTTCCACATGTCCTAATATTTTTATTTACCTGTTGATATTTATGATCATTATAAGTTAATTTATAGGGTGACTTATCTAATAATAATGACAGATATGGATAATCTTCATTATTTATTTTAGCGAAATGTTCAGGAATATGATCTAATGTATCATCTGGATAACCTCCATATGAATTAAAGAAACTAACAGTATGAGGATCTAATTTCCAAAGACATGTCCAATGTCCATATGCTTTCTTTGCTTCAAATAATAATACACATGCACCATATTTACCTAACACTTCATCAATATTATTATAATTAATAAGCTGAGGATAGAGTACTAAATTAAATTTACCATCAAGTAAATCAAATATATGTTTATTATTCAAAGCAATATCTTCATATTTAGCCAATATTTTTTTATTGATTTTATGATGCATACTTTAATTATAATAATATATAATATTATAAATGATTAAACATTTGAGATATGACCCAATCGAAAGTGAAATACGATTAGCACAAAGTAATGATTTGCAAATACCACAATTACAATGTTTATTTGATAAGTTAGATATTTGTTCTAGATATTCTGATATGATAGAATTAGTAATCAGATATCCTGGATATATTTGTCATCATTATCAAAAAAATCCATCTAAATACAATATTACCAAAGCTCATTCTATTGGTAATTTTGAATCAACTCTTAAAAAAACTATGATGATCCAACATGATTTATGTATAGCCTTATCATACTATGATAAATATGAATTAACTAAACTAATGAAACAAAAAATATTTAATGATCCTAATGTTATTTTTAAAATACAATTAGAACTATTAGCAAAATCATTGAATATATTTGATAAGGATATTTAATTAAAAACCATGTAAGTATCAACGGAACTTAGTTAAGAACTTAGTAAAAAACGTGTAAGCTCCAACCGTACCATATAATATATATAAATAATATAAATAATATAATTAATATGATTAATATGATTAATATAATCAATAAAATCCCAGGATTCAGGAGATTATGGAAAAAAATTATCAGTATTTTTGGTACGGTTGGAGCTTATCTGATTTTTTAGGGAGGTCATTTGGGAGGGACCGAGCGTCCCCCCTCCTAAGAGTACTAAATAGTTAACTATTTCTAATTAACTATTTAATAATAATGAATGCATATGAATTTATAATCGCTTAACCACTTCCACTTATACTAATATTATATTCATATTTATGAATTGGGATGTAGTATTATACATCATCCCATAGTTATGGGTCATGTCAAAAACGTGCTATTCTTATTATTAATAAAGAAAATTTATAATAAAAAATAATTACTCCCATAGTTATGAGATGGGTCATAGAATAATCATTGACCCATAAATATATGGATTAAAATGAGATATCCGGCATTCTTATTATTACTTAAGATAATAGTCTTGGAATCTAATATAGGTTTTTCTTAAAATCGGATGCGCTGGACCAAACGGATATAGAGAGTTAAGTCCGAATTCTTAACCCTAGGCCTAGTATAGGAATTCGGACTTAGGTCCTCTGAAATCCTAAGTCCGTCTAAATATATAATATATAGTAATAGTAGAATGGAAGAAGACACACCGCAGACTGGATTCGACAGAGGAGTCAATTTCAATACCATAAAAGACAAATTGATTAAAGACTATGAGGGTATCATAGCCAATTATGATAATTTAGATCCTAATGAAAAAGGATATGGTAAGAAGAAAGAACTTTTGATGAGGAAACATATATACACCGTTATCGCTATGATCCAATTAAGAAACGGAAGTAGAATATCAGAGGCAGTCGATGCATTCAATATATTTATGGAACCAGATAGGGCAGTAAGTGAAAAAGCATTAGTTAAGATTGCCAAGAGTAAGACACTCAAATACAAAAAGAATACTAAGGAAACATATACCACTAAGACTAGATACAGAAAGATGATTTATCCAGTTGATTGGATCGACAGCCATATTCCTAATGGCGAGAATATTAGAGACTTCTTAAATGAATATGAAGGCAACTTAATGAAGAGAGTACTAGACTACTTACTGAATAATTACGATTGTAATACTCATTCACTTAGATATGCCTTTATTAATCATATGCTTTATGATCAAAAGAAAGAAATGGCTCTTGTAGCGAAATTTGTCGGACATTCTAATGTAGGTCAATTAGTTAGATATACCCAAGCTAAAGAAGCTGATAAATTATTTAATATTGATATTTAGTAGATGCCAATCCATAGAGAACGAGATGAAAGAGGCCCATATTTTCAATGGGGACATGCTACTAAATATTATTACATTCCTGGTGATAAAAGATCAAGAGAAAGAGCATATGGAAGAGCGGTAAGACAAGCCCAGGCTATCTATGCTCATGGCTATCGAGGGAAATAATTGAGTTTAAAATTCTATTTAAAAAATATAATTTTAATATAGAAAAATGTCATTTCACAATAGTAAGATTTACAAGATTATTTCTGATCATACTGGTAAGGTATATATCGGATCGACTACACAATCATTAGAAGTAAGATTTTCAAATCACAAAGCTAATTATAAACGTTGGAAGAAAGCAGAATATAATTATGTTAGTAGTTTTGAAATTATGAAATTTAGAGATGCTAAAATAGTATTAGTAGAAACGTTTCCATGTAATACTTTTGTGGAATTACAAATTCGAGAACAATATTGGAAAGAACGTACTCAGAATTGTTGTAATAAACGAAATGCTTATGATCCAAATGATAAAATAAGAGAATTGAATAAGAACAGACGTAAACATAATTGTGATTATTGCGATATATTATGTGCTCACTTTAATCGTCATTGCAAATCCCAGACACATAAAGATAATGTCAAAATATTCAATAAAATATTAAACCATTAATAATTTATTGAGTGATTAATAATTTATGTAAATAGATCTCCTTAAACCATTCCAATAATTCTTTCTCTTTCTCCTTATGTTTTTGACTCTTAACATGAATACTTTTACCATTCCTAGTATATTTTCCGGAACAGATTTGACATTTTATTTTATCATTTGGAGTCTTAGTTTCAAAATTCTCTTTATCATATTTCTTTTGTACACTCTTCACCATTTTTTTAAATACTTCATTTTGCATATCTGTATACTCTTCAGCTAAATAATTCTTAATAGTTTTGGAATTCATTCTATATTATTATGAGAATATAATTTTTTATATAGTTTATTTAAATATATAATATTCTTTGTCTCATTAATGTTCTTTTTACTGTGTATTTAATAGCTAAGGTAGCTATTTGATTTAAAATCTGGCTGGCTAAAAATTTTATGACTGTGCTGATTATCATTTATATTATTAAAATACATTTAATCTAATAATAATTTGATTAGCTTCTTATTTAAATTATCCCTATCTTGATGATATTTAGTTTTCTTATGTTTAGTTGAACCAGACCGATTGTATTCTTTTCCACATACTGAACAAGTAATTCGATCATTTGGATGAGATGGGATTTCATTCTTTGGTCTCCCTCTTGGTTTCTTTTCCTGTTCATATTTATATTTTGCTTTCATCATTGGTCGTTGTAGTTCATTTAATTCTTCTTTTGTCATATCTATGATCTGTTTTTCTTCCATTATAACTTAGGGATATTTTATAAATACTAAAAGATATCTTTTTATATGATGCAATCATATTATTGCATCATATAATATATACGAAAAGTCAGGGAGTTGGCAGGCTGTTCTTTTGTCTATCTTTTCTTCTTCACTATATTTAGTGAAGATTTTATGTTGACGACTGAAGAAGTGGGAATACCAATAGCAAAAACTAATGGGATCATACTTAGTGTTGTAGATCCTGATAATATGAAACCGAAATCAAAATCCAAACCTAAAAAATGTTGTAAATGGCATAATCCTGAATTCTGTGAAGAAGAACCATGTTGCGATAGATGTGATATGTATGAAGAAAGTGATGAAGACGGAGTTTTAGAATTTCATGTTCCAAGAGGAAAGAAATTAACACCATTACCTAATTTAGAAGATAGATTCGTTGAATACATAGCCGGTCCCTCTGGAAGTGGTAAAAGTACTATTGCTAATGGATTAGCCGAACAATTTCGTATGGATAATCCTAAAACACCGATATATATTTTTTGTAGAACTGATGTTAAAGACGATCCCGCCTTTAAAAGATTAAGACCAATCCAAGTTCCTATCGATGAATCTTTATTAGAAGATCCTATCGATATTACTGAAGAAATTACAGAAAAAGGAGCCTTATTAATTTTTGATGACTGTGGCACCATTCATAATGATAAGCTCAGAAAGGAAGTAGAGAAGCTTATGTCAGATGCTATGGAAGTAGGTAGAAAGTTAAGATGTAATATGATCATTACTAATCATCTTATTATTCCTAATGAAAAGAAATTCGCTAGAACTGTACTTAACGAGATGAATATGTTAACTGTCTTTCCTAAGAGTGGATCAGCCCAACAGATCCGTTATGTTCTTAAGACATACTGGGGATTGAACAATAAACAAATAGATGATATTCTAAAGATTAATTCAAGATGGATTAGGATCAGTAAGAATTATCCTCAATACGTACTGTACGATGAAGGGGCTAGAATATTATAAATGATTTATCATGGACCTTTGGTAAAACAGTGTAAGCTCCAACCGTACCAAAAATACTGATAATTTTTTTTCATAATCTCCCAAATCCTGGAATTTTATTAATCATATTATACTATTAATCATATTAATTATATTTATTTATTTATTTATTTATATATATTATATAGTACGGTTGGAGCTTACACGTTTTTTACTAAGTTCTTAACTAAGTTATGTTGATACTTACATGGTTTTTTGATTAATTAATATTTAATACTTTTATAAAAAACTTAGAATTTTTATAAAAATATATAGAATTCTCGTTTTGAATTTGAATTAATTATCTTTTCTATGAGTATCTAGCATGGCCAAACACAGTTCTAAGACTACTAAGACTACTAAGAAAGTTATTGAAGAGGAAAGTTCCGAAGAGGAAGTGGAAGAAACTAGAGAAGAAACATTAGCAAGATTAGAAGCTAATTGCATAGTTAATGATTTCCAAGTACAACAAAGACTTTTCTTTATTGAAGGAGCTAACAAGTTCAAATATTGTAATGGAATTATGTACATTTTTGATGAGAGAACTGGAATGTTTAATACTAATAAAGAAGTATTGTATTATTACATGATCAAGAATAAGTGTTTTTTCAATATCCGTGTAGGAAAAAGTATTCAAAGTTATGGAACTAGTAAAAGTTTAATGAACAATATCTTACAGTTCGTAAAAACAGCTTCTGAAGATAATGATTGGTTACGAGAGACCGATGCTAGTTCATTAGGATACTTATTATTCAAGGATGGCATTTACAATATGAAGACTGGGGAGTTCAAGGAAGGATTCGATCCAAATATTGTCTTCTATTGTAGAATACCCCATAATTTCCCAAGATGGTTAAATAAAAAAGATAAGAAGAAGAAAGAAGAAGACATTGCATATGTTAATTCTTGTTCTTTTGATAAGATCTTTAAAGATCCTAAACCATTTAAGACGGCTATTGCTTGTGCTCTCGCTGGAGATATTGAATTAAAGAAATTCTATTTTTGTCCTGGAGAATCTAATAGCGGTAAGTCTACATTATTAGATATGCTTCAAAATGCATTTGGTGATTACGTAGGAGATTTCAACGCTGAATCATTAGCAATAAAAGGAAAGAATGATAACAAGGATGAAGCTCAAAGACATAGATGGGCTTTAAATAATAGACATTCTAGAATACTTGTTTCCAGTGAAGCAGAAATGGATAAAGATAGACCTATGAGTGGAAGTGAAATCAAAAAATTCGCTTCTGGAGGTGATACAATTATAGGAAGAGATCATAGTAAGGCAGAAGTTCCATTTGTACCTCATTTCACTCTTTTTTGTTTATTAAATGACGTTCCTACTATTAAACCATTAGATGAAGCAGTGAATAATAGATTATTGTATATTGAATTTCCTTACATATTCGGTGATGAAAAGAAAGTGGAAGAGAATCCAGAAGTATATCGTCTTCTTGATCCAAAATTTAGGAAGACGATTAAAGAACCAAGATTTATTAATGCATTTATCCATATTATTTTGGATACTTACAAACAATATGTAGCGAATGGAGAAGTAATGCCGGAATTCGATCAAGTGATTAAAGAAGAATATATCGGTGAACAAAGAGAAATTAGTATGGTAGTTAATAAGATCAATGAGTATTTCATTTTTACTAAGGATATGAAAGATTGTATATCTGTCGAAGAAATGAATAAATGGAAAGATAAGCATCCTAATATTTTTAGTTGTATGTCACCAAAGAAATTTAATGATCGAATGAAAGAATTAGGTGGTGTTTACAAGAAATCACATTCAGGACCAATGTTTTGGCATTGTATTCAATACGCTAAAGCGAATAAGACATCTACATTAATCACTATTAATAATTTTGTTAATGAAATTGGAGTTGAATCTAGTGAACCAATTCTTATTCCGAATTCCAGTATTTGTGATGACTATGTTACTTTTGAAATTACTGAATTAGATGATTAAAAATATATAATAAAAAAAAATATTTTTTTAATATATAATGGATTCAAAAACTATGGAATTAGTAAGAGAAACTGGGGAATCAATTGGTGATAAGGATAAAGTTATCGAATTATTTGAAGAAGCACGTAATATATTAATAGCAGAATTAGATCCATTAATTGCAAAATTACGGAGAGTAAATAAAGAATATTGTATAGATCTCTTACAATCACATATCGAATTTCTAAATGATTCTTTAGCTTTATGCACGAATTATTTAACAAGGAAATCAACTTGTCCTATAACTGCAGAACAAGGTCTATTAATTGCCAATCTCAATGCTACTGTTAAAGATATAGAAAAAGGAATGGAGGAAAAGGATGAAAAAGATGAAAAATAAATATTTATTCGAATCTAATTTTAGTTATCGACATGAATAATCAAGCATTAGTAAATAGAACTGATCAAATATTGAGAGAAAGAATTGCACTTGGCTTAACGGCCGGTGGTGAAATGGAAGGAGGAGCACGGAGAGCAAAAAAACGACTTTGTCTTAATACTAAACGTCCCCATGATGCTTATCAAGTAGTTGCTAAAAGATGCCCAAGAAATTATCATAGTGTCAAACCTGTAGCAAATAGGAGATCAGGATCAAAAAGACGAGTAGCTAAAAAACGAGTAGTGGTCAGAAAACGAGGAGTAGTCCGAAGAGCACCAGTTCGTCGAGCCGTAGTTAGACGTGCCCCAGTCAGACGCCGAGTAGCTAAACGAAAAGTGCAAGGATCTAAATCATTAAGAAATTGTTATTCAGCGGATCTTAAACCACATACCCTTCGAGTGCAAGCTCTTAGGTGTCCTAAAGGACGACGAGTAGTTAATCGAGCTCCAAGTAAACAAAGATGTATTAGTCATACAACTGGCGAATATGTAAGACGTACATCTCCTATTAAATGTCCTAATGGTTCATCTCAAAGTTCTACCCATTATCGTAATTTAGGTAAAGTAGTAGGAAAAGGAGCTGGTGATTACGATGAAATGTATGGAGGATGTGAAGGATGTCCTTATTGTGGAGGAGAAGGTGTTTTAATTGGAGGATCCGATTGTCACGCATGTGGTGGAGAAGGTGTCCTAATTGGTGGTATGGATGGAATGATGCCAAGTCCTATGGCCGGTGTTATGGTCGGAGGACGAAAACATTCTTCGTGGATTGAATTTGTTAAAGCTTGGGCATGTCAACATGGTCTAACTTATTCTCAAGCTCTAAGAGATCATGGCTCGCAAGTATCACAAGCTTATCATGCATCATAATTAATATCTAATATATAATTAGTTATTAATGTCGTTTTGATGCTCTCACCGGTGAGAGCATCAAAACCAGATTTATAATCTCTGGAGAGATTATAAATGTCTGTTTCTAATTTATTAGCACCTAATGATTATGAATTATATATAGGTACATTGCATTGTGACAATATTAATCCAGGGGTAACTGGATCAACTGGTCCCGATCTTTCAATTTTTGTTAATTTTATTGATACTCCTAGTGATGTTCCTGGCGAAAATGGTTTAGGAATTGGATTACATAATATGGGAATAATGGCACTTGGAAATACCGGTAGTTCAACTTTACATATTGGAGAACAAACAATGCCTGTATCAATACCAGGTTCATTTGGGTATTCATATAATGATTCGGCAATAGAAGTTAGTTCAGGTACTGTAAATTATTCTGGTTTCTTTGTTGCTAATAATGTACCTTGTCCAGTTCGTTACAGAAAAATAGGTAATTGGGTAGATTTACATATTGATACTGTAGGATCGGCAAATATTAATACAGGAGTTACCGGAGATAAAACACAACCATTAATTATTGCAAATTTATTACCAGCTCCGTACAGACCTTCTATCCGTGCTGATGGTCCTTGTTATTGTATTAATAATGGTACTAGTACAGTTGGTTTCGGTACTGTAGAAACTACTGGTACTGTTACATTTGGATTAGCCGGTTCAAATAGCTCTGGTGGTTTTGCTTTCAGTTTTTCTAATGCTACTGGATCGGCGGGAGCCGGAGGATTTAATATTACTTACTGTATAATCAATGCATAATTAATATCTAATAATATATTAGTTATTAAATGTCCGTTTCAAATTTATTAGCACCAAATGATTATGAATTGTATATTGGTACTTTACATACTGATGATTTAGTTATTTCATCTGGTGTAACTGGTTCTGCTGTTATTTATTCAGGAATGTTTAATAGAGTAACAGGTTGTTTTTTAGCATGTGAAAAAGTAGGTAATTTTGTTAATTTATCATATAATGCTTCTAGTGGAGGACTTATTAATACTGGATCTACCGGTGATAAAAATAGTGCTTTATTCACAAATGCATTAATTCCACCTGAATTAAGACCTCCTCGAATTATTTATGGCAATTGTGTTTGTACTAATAATGGTTTATTTACTACAGGAATAGCACAAGTTGCAACTGATGGTTCTCTTGCTTTTGGATTACCTGGTTCGGCTACTTCGAATACAGGATCGGCTTTCTTTAGCTTCTCAACTGCTACTGGTGTAGTAGGAATAAATATATTCACAATAACATATCCTCTAGTATAAATTAATATCTAATATACTATTAGTTATTAAGATGTCGTTTTGGGCTAAAGCACCAAAACAATATTTTTTTTCTAATCATAGATTAGAAAAAAAATGTCTGTCTCGAATCTTCTCGCACCAAACGATTATGTTCTTTATGTAGAAAGTCAATACGCTGATAATTTTGATTCTGTTGATTTTGGTGGTGATATTGCAATCGGTGCCGCTAAAGCTCAATTATTAACAATTGGAAATGTCGGAGCCGAAGTAGATATTATTGGTTCTCCGGTCAAAATTAATGGTGAGATTTATCCTCCTGGACAACCAGGTTCTACAGGTGATAATCTTTTCTATGGTCCTAATACTGGAAATACAGGAGCTACTGGAGTAGGAAATGTAGCTTTTGGAATTTCATGCCTTCAAAATTTAGATGGAGGAGATTTTAATGTAGCTATTGGTGCCGGTGTTCTCAGTGCTTGTACTTTCGGAGGAAGGAATATGGGATTTGGAACTACTAATTTACTAAATTTAACAACTGGTGATGCCAATCTAGCTATGGGCGTAAATGCTATGAGTCAAGCTACCACAGCATCTGATAATATTGCACTTGGTGACGGATGTTTATCATCATTATTAACTGGTAATAGTAATATTTGTATTGGAGTTAATACCGGGGGTTATACGGGAGCTGAAGGTGAAAATATTTGTATTGGAGGAGGTTTAGGAGTAGCCGGTGAATCTAATGCTATTCGTATTGGTACATCTGGCACATCTTGTATTGCTATTGGAGCTCGTGCCTTGAGTGAAATACTTGCGGGAACTGATTCTGGTTCTATTGCTATTGGTTTAGATGCTTGTAGACATCAAAATGGAGTTACTTCATCTGGGCCAAATATTGGTATTGGGCACAGTGCATTAGAAAATAATATAGATGGTAATGCAAATGTAGCTATTGGTTTTCAGGCTCTTCAGGGAATTACTGGTAATAATGCTAATATCGCAATAGGAAATAATGCTTTAGTTCTTTGTGTAGGAGAACAAAATATAGCTATCGGAAATGCATCAGGTAGTAATATTTGTGGTGATAAAAATGTAGTAATTGGTAATAGTGCTTTAGGTTTTGGTGCAACTGGTAATTATAATGTCGGAGTTGGTTATCAATCTTTGTATAATATTGTTAGTTCTAATAATATTGGTATTGGTTATCAAGCTGGAATGAATAATACTAGTGCTACCGGTAATAATATTTTCCTTGGTAATACTGGTGCGGTTGCAGACGCTGATACTATTAAAATTGGTACTTCACAAACTGTTAATGTACAAGCTGGTATTTTTGGTGCTAATTCTGGAGCTACTGGTCTAGCTGTTGTTGTTGGAAGTGATGGAACTTTAGGAACTGTGGCTTCCTCAAAAGCTCTTAAAGATAATATTCAACCATTAAAAGACGTTAAAGACATCATCGCTGGATTAGAACCAGTATCTTTCTATTATAAAGCTCAAGGAGAAGCTAGTCAAACAGTTGGTCTTATTGCTGATGATGCTAAAGAATTTATTCCTGAATTAGTTACTGGTATTGGTAAATTCGATGAAGATGGTATTGAATATGAAACTATTCAATATCAGTTATTACCAATCTATTTATTAAAAGAAGTACAGAGATTACAAAAAGTGGTTGATGGATTGGTTAATAAACAATAAGTAATATTTAATATAATCTCTAATTATATTAGATGTCCGTATCGAATTTAAATGCCCCAAATGATTATGTTTTATACATTGATACTGTATACACTACTAATATTGATTCTGTTAATTTTGGTGGAGAAATAGATATAGGCCTAGCAAAAGCACAAACTATTCGTATTGGTAATGTAGGATCTGATATATATTTTAATGGGACTATTCATGGTCTTATTGGTAATACTGGTGAAGTTGGTGCTACCGGAGCTACAGGTATTACTGGTGCTACAGGATCGATAGGATTAAAAGGTGATACTGGATCACAAGGAGCTACTGGATCTAATGGAGCTACCGGGTCGATTGGTCCTACCGGATCCGGTGTTCAATTAAATCAATTAGTTATTACAACTACCGGAACTACTGGACCATTCACTGCTCCGACTGGAACTAGTTCATCCACTGTTTTTAAAGTAACTGTTGTAGGAGGTGGAGGAAATGGAGCTTCAAATGGGACCGGTGGAGGAGGTGGTGGAGCTGGAGGAATGGCAATTTATTGGGGAACTGCCGGAAGTACTGGAATAACAGTAACAGTAGGTGCGGCAGGTGCTACATCTTCTGTGA
>Ga0134125_10004001_pt1 | contig 16889 bp, 13 predicted proteins | sample KB31751_FD_96464 | JGI IMG/M metagenome (GOLD analysis project Ga0134125, IMG submission 96464) | Terrestrial soil microbial communities with excess Nitrogen fertilizer from Kellogg Biological Station, Michigan, USA - KB3-175-1 | ecosystem: Environmental > Terrestrial > Soil > Unclassified ...
GTTTTCCGGTTGTCGGCCAAGTCGTACTTGGCTTCGATCGGATATCCGATCTTTACGCCTTTGATCGTGGTGTCTTCCAATTTCAGATTTCCTTTGACCGATGCGGTCTCGGCGGCGGTGTTCACCGAGCCCTCGCCAGTGATAGTGCTATCGGTATTCGGAGGAACGGTGCCTGAGGAAAATTTGGTTAATCCTGAAAGGGTTACTTGATCGAAATTAAAGCTTCCGTTGATGGGAATCTCCGAGGGTGGCCCGCCTCTCATTGGTCCGACTTTGGCGTCTAAACTCATCGTCTGGTTGCCTTGTCCCGGCAGATGGACGCTCAGGGCAACATTAAACGGCTTGCCTGGCGCGAAATCGGTGAGCTTCGCGTCGATGTGGTCGTAAATCGTTCGCGGCTGATGCTGCTGCTCGTCTGTATAGGCCACTTGGCCATCGGTGATGGTGAGTTTGTTGAGCGACAGCCCACCTCCGGGCGAAGGGGAGTTGGATTTAGCGGCTGCTGGCGGTGGCGTGGACGCTTGGGCGGTTGGTTTGGGTTCGTTTGTTCCGATAGTCGAAAAGTTCCAAACCCCCTGGGCGTTCCGGATGATCTCAATGTGGGGCTGCGTCAATTCGATTGCCTTCACCTGAGGATTCCCGCCGATCAGTGAAAGCAGCCCCACGCTGACATACACCTGATTGGCCTGTGCGAACGGCCGCCCGGAGTGAAAATCGGGTGATTCCCCAATCGTTGCTCCGTCAACCCGAACCGAGAACGGAAGCAGCCGCAAATGCATCTGGCCCAGAGTGACCGGCCGGCCCAGTTTCGCTTGTAATTCGGCTTGAATGCGAGGCCGGTACTTATTGACATCCACGAGTGACACGATTGCAATCAAAGCGATTACAATCACCGCGACCACAATACCCACAATGAGAAGAATTCGGCGCATTTGCATCATAGACGCGCTGATGCTATCAAACACCGCAAAAAACCGCAAAGGGACGCAGAAATCGGTGGAACAGCAGATGCAATATCCATAGTTGGCCCTTGATTGTAGATAATCGAGGTGCTATTGTAGATAACCGAGGCACCGATGAGCAAACCGAACGATATGATTCAGGGCACCTTGGATCTGCTCATACTGAGAACGATTTCGCAGGAACCGCGGCACGGCTGGGCAATTGCAAAGCGAATCGGGCAGATCAGCGAGGAAGTGCTGCAGGTCTCCCAGGGATCGTTGTATCCGGCGCTGCACCGGTTGGAGCAGCAGGGTTGGATCGAATCGGAATGGCGACCGAATGAGACTGGCCGTGACGCCAAGTTTTATTCGCTGACTCGTCCGGGGAAACAGCAATTGCAGAAGGAATTGGCCCAATGGGAACGGCTCTCGCATGCGGTTGGGCTGGTGCTCCGCTACTCGTGAAAGGAGACGGCCATGCGTCGGTATTTTTCGATCTTCCTTCTTCGTATGCGCTCGCTCTTTCGGCGGGGAGCGGTAGAGCGGGAACTGGAAAAGGAACTGCGGCTTCATTTCGATGAACTGAGGGCCGAATTCCGTTCGCAAGGGTTCAACGCGAAGGACGCGGCGCTTGCAGCACGTCGGGCCATGGGTGGCGTTGCGCAGGCCGCAGAAGAATGCCGCGATCAGAGGCGAACGGCGTTTTGGGACAGAGCGGCGCAAGACCTGAACTACTCCATGCGAGCGCTGCGCGGGGATCCAATGTTCACGTTTCTTGGCATAGCGTCTCTAGCGCTGGGGATTGGGGCAAATACGCTGATGTTTAGTGTCGTGCAATCAATTCTGCTGCGGCCGCTGCCATACTACAAGCCCGCACAGCTTATATCGATAAACGAGGTTTCGCAGCGGATGCCCACCGGTGTTGTGTTGCCGCCGGAGTTTGCGAACTGGCGGCAGGAAAGTCACACTCTTTCCGGGCTTGCGGCATTTAACGATGAACAATTCACATTGACCGGCACTCACGACGCGCAACACTTGGCGGGTGCGACGGTGAACGCCGGATTTTTTCGAACACTTGGAGTGACGCCCGCGCTGGGACGTGCTTTCAGCGTGAGCGAGGATGGGCCGAACCCCGAGCGCGTGGCGATTCTTTCGGACCAACTGTGGCGATCGCAATTTTCGGCGGACCGCAATCTTGTCGGTCACACGATTGTGTTAAACAGCGTTGGCTACACGGTTGTTGGAGTGCTGCCCCGCAATTTTCGTTTTTCGGGCCAGTGGCAACCGGATGTGTATCTACCGGGTGGATTCTCAGGCCCAGCGCTTTGGAACGCGCCAAGAATGGCGTGGCTGCGAGTGATGGGACGGCTTCGAGATGGAGTCACCATGACGCAGGCCGAGCGCGAGCTACAGGCCATCAACGACCGCCATAGCGCCGAAATTCCCGCGCCCTACCGGCGCGGATTCGGAGACCGCGCGTTCGATGTTATGCCATTACAGCAGCGTCTGGTGGGCGATTTGCGTCCGGCGCTGCTCGTCCTTTGGGGAGCGGTAGCCTTGTTGCTTCTGCTGACCTGCAGCAATCTGGCGGCATTGCAGTTGGCGAGGGCGTTTACCAGAACAAGCGAGTTTGCGATACGGCTCGCATTAGGAGGAGATCGCAAACGGCTGGTGCAGCTACTGCTGACGGAGAATCTTTTGCTTGCAAGCGTGGGAGCGGCTCTTGGCGTTGCCGGCGCGTACGCGGCGTTGCCGGCCGTCCGTACGTTGAACATGCTTCATCTGACTGCGCCGAACGATTTGTCGATCGATCCTGTGGTGTTGCTGGGGGCTTTGGCGCTTACGTTGGGTTCGGCGATCCTCTTCGGACTTGGGCCGGCGCTGGCCGTGTTGGCGTTGACACCGAACCAGGCAATGAAGTCGGGTGCGCAGTCGATTGCAGGCGGGACATGGAGCGACCGGGCGCGAACGACGCTCGTTGCGGTGCAAGTTGGGTTTGCGCTGACGCTGGTTCTCTCTGCTGGACTGCTGCTAAAGAGCGCCGCGCATATTTTAAGCAACCCGCTGGGCATGCAGCCGGCAAATCTGGTAGTTGCGAGGTTTCGGGTGGACCCGCATCGCTATGCGACTGACGAGAGGAAGGCAGTCCTGGGACAGCAGATCATGGAACGAATCCAGAGGATACCGGGAGTGGAATCGGCGGCCCTGACCAATGCGCTTCCATTGGGCGGCTATTCGATGGGAGCCTCAATTGTGTTTAAGGGTAGGCCTGTACCGCCACCGGGAGTGAGACCGGGCGCGCCTATTGTCGCCATGACGCCGGACTACTTGCGCACGCTGGAATCACCAGTACTGGCGGGGCGCGGCATTGAACGGCGGGACCGCCACGGCTCGGTCCTGGTCGCAATTGTGAATCACAGCTTCGCCCAGCACTTCTTCCCTAATGCCAATCCTATTGGGAAGTACTTTCGCTGGGGCGCGGATGGAGCACCCTGGACGGAGATTGTGGGTATTGTGGCGGACGTGCGCCATAGCGGCCCGGATGCGGACCCAGAACCGGAGATCTTTGTGCCATTTGCGCAAGTTCCGGGAAATGTGCTGGGGGTAGCAATCCGATCGGCGCAGCCGCTGAAAATCTTGGCGCCGGCGATCCGCAAGGCATTCCGGGAAGTCGATAAGACAATGCCGGTCTTCAATATTGCCACAATGGAGAGCCGAATCTCGATGAGGATGGAGTCGCGGCGTATTGAACTGATTGTGATCGGATGCTTTTCCGTGCTGGCTTTCTTTCTTGCGGTGACGGGCGTTTACGGCGTGATTAATTACACCGTGACGCGGCGAACGCGTGAGTTCGGCGTAAAGTTGGCGCTCGGCGCATCACCATTCAGGATCACCACGGAGGTCATGCGCCGCGGCTTGCTTTTGGCGGCCGGCGGTTTGCTGCCGGGGCTCCTGCTCAGCTATGCGGCGGCTCGTTACCTTCGAAGCCTGCTCTATAAGGTGACACCCGAAGATTGGCAATTGTATGCCGGGGCGGCGCTACTGTTGCTGATCGCGATTGCGGTTGCGAGCCTGATTCCCGCGCGGCGCGCCTCCCGCACGGACCCGCTGCGCGCCCTCCGATGGGAGTGAACTGCCGGAACACCTTCGCTCGTTTTTACGTATGCTTCAGTGATGAGGCCCGATTTCGCTATTGAGACCGCGGGGCTTACCAAAATCTACCGCTCCCGGTTTCGAGGGCGCGAGATACGGGCCGTTTCCGGCATCAGCTTGCGTGTGCCGGAGGGCATAAAATTTGGCCTGTTGGGGGCCAACGGTGCGGGAAAAACCACGTTTGTGAAGATGCTGCTCTCGGCCGTCCATCCCACGTTGGGTAGCGCGCGGCTGCTGGGCCTGGATGCGGAGGCTCCCGAGGCACGGCGCCCCGTGGGATATCTGCCGGAAAATCATCGTTTCCCGACGTATTTAACCGGGCAGGGAATGCTGCGCTTTTATGGAGCGCTATCCGGTCTCGCGCCCGCTGAATTGCGCCAGCGGATTCCGGAAATGATCGAAATGGTGGGTCTTGCCGGATGGGAGCAGGTCCGAATCAAGAAGTATTCAAAAGGAATGCTGCAGCGGCTTGGCTTGGCCCAGGCACTGTTGCACCGGCCGCGCCTACTGATTCTCGATGAACCCACCGATGGCGTCGATCCGCTTGGCCGCCGTCAGATACGAGACGTACTGAACCGCCTGTTGGGAACGGGAGTAACGATCTTCATCAATTCGCATTTGCTGAGCGAGGTGGAATCATTTTGCGATGAAGTTGCGATTATCGACAAAGGCCAGTTGGCGCTCCAAGGCAAAGTGCGCGAGCTGATCGCCGGGTGCGGGTACAGCCTGACGGCGCGACAGGTGCCCGAAGATATGCGCAGCGTACTCTCCCCATTTTGCGCGGTGGTTGAACTGTCGGATGGCGGCTTGCGCGCGCAACTTGTCTCCATCGAAGCGCTGAATCAAGTCATCGACTTGATACGCCAAGGCGGCGGATTGATCGAGAACGTGCAGAGCAGCGTTACAACGCTCGAAGACATCTTCATTCGGACAACGCAGCGAGCGGCAAGCACTCCGGAACCGGCCGAGGTTGCCTCATGAAGTCCCAAGACACAAGCCGTCACCCTTCCGTTCTTCCGGCGCTGATAGCCGATACATTTCAGGAGGCGAGCGCACGCTGGTTATTTTGGGGACTGTTTGGACTCTCAACGCTACTCATTGCTTTCTTTCTCTTTATTCTCAAGATCGATGTCGTTCAGGGTGCCGTCTCTCTGCTCGGCCTTCAACAAACTTCTCACCACATTGGAGACCTTGAGCGTTTAGTCCGAATGTCCTATGGGCGAGTCGCGATCTTCCTCTATATATGGGGCACCTTTCTGGCCGTATTCGCTTCGGCCGGCCTGATTCCAAGCGTGCTCGAGCCCGGGCGAATCGGATTGTTGCTCTCAAAACCGGTGAGCCGCACCACATTGCTACTAGGCCGCTACCTGGGCAATGTGCTGCTGGTCACGGCCAACATCGTCTATCTCATCGTTAGCGTTTGGGTGATCGTCGGATGGAAGACTGGGATCTGGTATCCAGAGTTTCTGCTTGCCATTCCGTTTACGGTTTTTGTGTTCGCGGTGCTGCTTTCGGTGGTTACATTCATCGGAGTTGCCTTTGAAAGTGCGCCGGTGGCGGTAATGGCCGCGGTGGCTTTGATGTTGATTAGCGCCATTCTGGCGCAGAAGGATAAGGTCGTCCGGCTGCTTGATTCCGAATGGTCTCGCGATCTTTGGAAGGGCCTATATTGGATTGTGCCCAAGGTTTGGGAACTGGGCCGCGCGATGATGGATCTTATCGGCAGCCGGCAAGGCGAATGGATGACTGCGGCCTGGACATCGGCTGTATTCGGGTTAATTGTGCTCGCGGCGGCCGTACGGATCTTCTGCAAACGGGACTATTGATTGCTTCCTCGGAACACGAAATATTGGATCAGCGCGCTAGGTGCGCTGCTATTGACTCTTGGCGCGTGCGGCCGCCGCCAGCAGAAAGGTGTTTTTCTCGATCCCGCTTTCGGCCCACTGATTCCCCCAGATACAAAGCTGCTGGCGGGAATCCGCTTGGACAAAATCCGTGAGACGCCGCTCTACAAAAAGCTGGACGGACAATTCGATCTGAATCGCCGGCTGAACTTGTTTGCTGAACGAACCGGTCTTGACGCGCGCAAAGACACGTGGCAGCTTCTGCTCGTATGGAATGGAACGAGAGCGCTGGTGATGGCGCGCGGCAAATTTAGCGTGGCCGATGGAGAGCCGAGCTTTAAGGAATTGGGCGGCGAGCATCTCCGCTACAAAGACTACAGCGTGATTGGAACGCCGGAAACCTCTGTGTTCTTTCTCAATCCAAGTGTGGGTATCGCGGGCAGACGCTCCGATCTTGAGAACTTTATCGATCATCGCGCCGAATACTCGAACGTCCCATCCAGCTTGCAAGCCGGGCTAAATGAGCTTCCCTATTCCGATCAGTTATGGCTTGTTTCGAACGGGACCATTCCTGAGCGCGCACTTGCCGGACCGGATACAACGGGTGCAAAGTCGCTCCTTTCGAATCTGGTCGGATATGTTCAAGGCGCGCAGCTTGGATTGCACGTCGACCAGGGGATTGATTTCGGCGGCAGCGTCGATTGCACGTCCACGGAAGGCGCGCAGCGTGTTCGCGATGCGATTAAAGGTGTGGTGGGCCTCGCGCGCTTGCGTACGCCTGACAATCAGATGGAAATGCTGAAGCTGTACGACACCGTGCGTGTGAACCAGGATGGTTCGAAGGTTACGCTCTCTGCCAGCGTTGCGCCCGATCTGGTCGATCCGTTGCTGAAGATGTTAGTGCAGTTGCTGCCGCGATAACGATTCTACTGCTTCCATCACGTCCTCGACAGAAATTTCTTCGACAGAGCTTCTCACGATACACTGCATCCGTTCGCCGCGCGCTTTCCACACTTTTGCATTCGTGCTGCTATAAAGACCAATGGTGGGAACGCCCGTTGACGCGGCCAAATGCGTGATGCCCGAATCATTCCCGATATAGAGCGATGCCTCCGCAATCCATTCGGCAAGCTCCAGCAGATTGTCAAACCGCCTGGCTTCCGGCAGTTCTTCTTCGGGCCCCGCCGTCCATTCCACCGGGAAGGGAAGGCGCTGTGCCAGTTCTCGGAAATTAGCAAGCGGCCAGTTCTTCACACGGCCGCCGGAAAACGGATGGATAACAATCGTTTCGCGTCTCTGCATCCGGGAAACATGGATGCGCGGCATCATTCCGATTGGGGCTCCTACGTGTGCAGCGTGAAAATCCGTCACGTGCCGTGTCAACTCCTTGGGTGGAAGCGCCGGCAGGAATCGCCAGTTTGTATTCAACTCGCGAGCGGTCCCGCGGAACTCGGCTCGATTCGAGCCATACCAGGAAACAATCTCATCGAAGGCGCTGAGCAGGTTACCCAGGCCTGCAGGGATCTCAATATCATCGAGACCCAGAAGATCAAGTCCGGTGCCGGCGATCGACCGTACCTGGTTCGCAAACTGGACGAGCGGGACTACCGCGCCGGGAACCCAAACTTCCGTGTAATCCGCGTGAAGCCACTCCATCACGGGAAAACATGTGATGCAATCGCCGATTCCGCCCGGTCGAATGAGCAGTCTCCTCATCGAGCGCTGGAGCTATTGAATGCTGACCGGGATCTGCACGGCAGCGCTCGCGGGCCGCTTGCAAGACACGCTATCGCACGCCTGATAGTGCAGTGTTCCTTGCATCATCGCGATGCCGGGCATTGCATTCGCAGGAACGGTGAACTCTGTATTCAAAGTGAATGTCCCAGTAAATACATCGAGTGTCTCGTCGCCAACCTTTACCTGTTGGGCCGCTGGATAGTGTACTCTCGTCATCGTCAGCGGGCCTCGACTCCAACTCAATTTCAACGGCACTAGAAATTCGTCTCGCGGTTTATTGCTATTGACGTGGTAACCGGATTGGACCGTGACCTGGATCGGCTCTGTAACGCTCGTGCCCCGCTTGGCCGTAATCCGTTGCGGCGAAGCAATGCTGACTACCTGCTTACCGGTTTGCGCCGATAGAAATAAGGGCAGGAAGAGAGCCGCCAGAAGAACGGCTTTCCGTTGTAGTCGTATTTGTATCGAGCAAGCTCTCAATTTCTTTGACATAGTTATCCCGGCTCACCAGGCCAATATGCGACGTGAGGATCTTGCCATTCGGTGTAATGACAAACGTTGTCGGCAGCGCCTCAATCCCGCCGTACGAAGTTGCTACGGCATCATTGCCCAACACCACACGATAGTTGACTTTGTGGTCGGCAACATAGGGCTTCACGGCTTTCCAGCCATCATCGTCCATTGCCACACCCAGCACTTCAAACCCGCGATTCTTGTATTGCTTTTCAAACTCCATGAACCACGGGATTTCAATTTTGCAAGGGCCGCACCAGGTCGCCCAAAAATTCAATAGCAGCACTTTGCCCTGATAATTAGCAAGCGTCACGGTAGCTCCATTTTCGTCTTTCAAACTGAAGTTAGGAGCCGGTTTTAAATTCGGGTACTGCGCCGGGTTCACCGCTTTATGTGAAACCTCCGGCTCAGGCTGGGAGCACGAAATAGTGATCACGGCCAACGCGGCCACAAGCAGAATTACACTGGAGAGTTTCACAACGGTACCTAGCAACAAGTATAGGACGCTGACGGGCAACGTCGTTTAATTAACAAATTTGCCGGGTTCAGCATCGCGTTACTTTTACGCAAGGCGCCGAAGCGGAGCTGGAAACGTGAGCGACCACAGAGGGGAAAGGACACCGGACGCTTCTATGACATCCGCCGCAATGGCTTAGGACGGTCGACTCGGCTATTGCCCCATGAAGTTGCTAATCATCGAGGATGAAGTGAAGACGGCAGCCCATTTGAGTAAAGGCCTCATTGAGCAAAGGATTGTGGTGGCGTCAGCGAGAACGAATTGGGCTCGAACTGGCGTAGCAAACCGAGCATGATTTGGTGATTCTCGATGTGATGCTGCCCGGCTGGAATGGATGGACCGTTCTGCCCTCTCTTCGTTCTCTTGGAAATAAAGGCCCAGTCCTGATGTTATCGGCTCGCGATGCGGTGAAAAATCGGGTAAAAGGCTAAATCTTGGAGCGGATGATTTACCTTGTGAAGCCATTTGCGTTTTCGGAGCTGTTGGCGCGGGTTCGCGATCTACTCCGCCGCAGCCCGGTACGGCAACCGGAGACGCTGCAGGTGGCGGACTTGGAAATCGAAGTGGTCAAGCAACGCGCCATTCGCGGTGGTAAACGCTTAGACATCACTCCCAAGGAGTTCGTGCTGCCGAGAAGTTGGGCGATACTGTAACGGGCATCCCGATGGCCAACGCGAGATCGGATCATCTGTTAATTGATTCCGTTTGCGTGCAAGTCGATGTTGCCTTGCGGCCGCAACGTTTCACGCCATCGAAAACTGCGCCCCAGAAAGCGTAGCTGTCGTCGGCTACGCCAGTTTCACCGTGGATGCGCAACGTGACTCCACCAATCCCGGGACAAGCACCCAGAAGTGCCGTAAGCGTATCGCGGCAGTAGGGCCATGGTTGTCGTTGTCCAGCGCTTGGATGGTGTAGTTCGGTTCGGGCTGTTCTCCAGTTTACGATCACGCTCAGGCTCCGGCAAGTTCACTGCGCGGACATCGTAGCCCGGCACGGACAGAAAGAATGGATAGGCAAACAGAAAATACGCGTCGGTGACCTCGCGCAGGAAATCATAACCAATGCCGAAACTCAGATTGAACCGGTTGAAATGATTTTCCGCGAGCATGGCCATGTAGCGAGGCCACATGTCACGGTCGTAGAACCAGGGCTTATCTTCAATTTCGCTGGTGAACAGACGCTGAGCGCCGCGGATATTACGAAGACGTTGCCTCGCGACAGATTGCGGTAAAGCCGGTGTGCCCGCCAAGGCGGTTGCTGTCAGGAGAAAATCGCGGCGTTTCACTAAGGTGGTATTGTACTGCCCGCAACGGAATCACTTACTGACCGCTGCCACCTGGAGAAGTATAGGAGCGGATGGATGCATAGTTGAGGAATTGGATTCGACCCTTCCCACAACATAGATGGGCTGGGTGATGGGCTTGGCCCAGTCTTCGGCATGAAGCGTGAATGTGCGGCTGGATTGGGACTCCGTCACAAGTACACCGTTCAATCCAACATTCACCACGCGTACACCGGGAGGAAGGTTCGCCACCGAACAGGGCACCCGGCCCTTAAACCCGTTCTGCCGCTGGATATTAAGCGTGACCGTAACAGATTTTCCCGGCTGAATGGCAAGCTGAGTGGGATCCGCCATCACTTTTACGTCGGGTGGCGGAATAACGGAAGCAACCTGCAACGGCGCGCCCGCATTCGCTATCCTCACCAGATCGCGGCCACTTACCATCGCGTGTCCTTCGATCTTGATGGGAGAGGGCGGCGCTTCGACGGAGGCGCTTGGGCTTGCGGAAAGAATAACGACAGTCGAAGACTGACCCACCGGAATTGTGGCTGACTCTGCGGTGACACCCATGGGAAGGCCCTCCACTCGAAGCGTGATCGGGCCTTCATAACCACCCTGTCTGTCCGCTCTTACGGTAATTGGCACGGACGCACCACGCGGAATATTAGGATTCTCCGGTTCCGCTGCGAGCCGGTAGTCTGGATTCGCATCTTGGATGGTCAGACGATATGCATAATCTTGCCCTTCCATACCACGAACATCTTTGAGATGAACGATGTAGTCTCCATCGGCCGGGGCCACGAAAGTAAGTGTGGAGTCCGCTCCATATCCCGGGCCCCCGTCATCGTTGCGCCATGTTAGATGAAACACCGGCAAGCCATTTGGCGGAAAGCTAGCGTCAGCCGGAAGAACGTCCACACGGTAGACCGGCGTATTGATAGCATGCACGTCTGGAGACGTGCCCAGAAATGCACGCCGCATGCCATCGATTCCTTCCAACTCGGTGTCGGCGTCGGGCTGGTCCGGGATGAATGCGATTCGATCTAGTTCATCGCCAATCATCAGGTAATCGCCTTCATGAAGGCCGGAAGTGGACACCAGCCGCATTCCGGTTGTTCTTGAATCCCTGTCTGAAAGAGTCGTCGTAGTCTGGTTCTCGCACCGCACCGTGGCACGCGGAATTGGGTTGCCTTGCGCGTCAAGCACTTCTATCACGGAGTCGAGCGGCGAGCCTAGCCTCGCAGCCGCAACCTGAATGGTCAAACTCTGATTCTTCTTCGCGTGAAACCGGAAATAATCCTCGTTTGGTTTCCCGCCCGCCCTTGTGCCTGTATCAATGTGTCCATTGATAGTTACCGGTACGGAGACTACTTGCGCGCGCGTCGGCGCGTTGTCAGGTTCCCGCTCCAGGATTTCGGGCTCGTTTCCGACCGCGAGCATTACTTTGTTTAGCGACCATCCCTCACTTGTCTTCATCTCTAGCGGCATTGTTGTCCAGCCGTCGGCCAGTGCCGGCGGGTGTACGTCCACCTGACGGGAGTTGCCCAGGTTCACTCCTCTTACCATCACCTGCGCGGCTTCCCCGGCGCGCACGCCCAGCGGGAAGACACCGCTAACGTAAGGGAGTACCCCAGCATTGACGCGATAAAAATGATCCGACCCTCCGCCCTTCTCTCGATCGGTGATGGACACGGTATATGAGCCTTGTCGCGGCAGTTTGTAGCTGAGCACGGCATCCGGACTATCTTCGTTTTGGCCGGTTTTGGCTAAAATCTTGCCCGAAGGATCGTGCAACACCAACAGCGAGTTCAACTTCGAGCCCAGTTGCGACGCAACAACCTGGAATACAAGTTCCTCGCCCGCCTTCCCCTCAAACTTATAGTTATGTTCCTCGCCAGGTTTCGCAATCGTGCCAATTAATGTCGCTGGCAAATCGATTTGCTCTGGAGCCACGCCCGTGTTTATTTCTGGCAGCGAACCAATCGCTATTACTGCCATATTTGACGTTCCGAATGGCGTTTGAATCCGAAACCGGTGAATTCCGGGCTCCACTTCCTTCGCAACCGTAACTTCCAGCTTGGCCGTTTGCTTTTGCCCCAAAGGCACTTGCGCCGCGGTGTCCACGCCCGCGCGCGGGCCCGTGATTTTCTCGGGCACAGCCGTAATCCCTGAAATTTTTGCCTTAATACCAGGCGAGTCGAAAAGAACGTCTTTCGCGTCGGAGAGGCTGCGACCCTCAATAGTGAACGTGACCGTGCGGCCTCGTTCCATGCCGGCTGGTTGGATTTTGGAAATGGTCGGCGGGATAATTTGGCCGACGACGCGCAATGGCAAGGCGAGCGAAGCTGCCAGTGTGAGCACCAGGCCCATAAAAATATTGACGTTCATTCGAAAGCCTCCCGTACCAGCCGCCTCGGGCGCTACCTGTTCCGGCCTTGGGCAGCGGCCCTTAACTGTCCCGGCGGCAAGTCTGGCGTCTTGGTGTCATACAATGTCAGGCTGCCATTGTAGCGGCCCGCGGCCAGCCGTGTTCCATCCGGACTGACGCTGAGTGCCTGCACCCAATCCGGTTGGTGATCAATCACTCGCAGAGGGGCCAATGACGTAGCATCACGGAAACGAATGGATCCATCCGAAGAGCTTGTGACAATCGTCTTCCCGTCGGGTGTCCACACCAGCGCCAGTATGCTGCCCTCGTCGGCTATCAGTGATTGGACAAGGCTCGCGTTGCTGTCGCCCAAGCGCCATACGTAAATCGTCTTGTCATAGCCTGCCGCCGCAATTCGGTCGCCGGTCGGCGAATACTCGATGCTCGTCAAACCATCCGAGGGGTCGCTTAGCGTGTACAAGCGCTTTCCGGAAGCGACGTCCCAAATCTTCACGGTCCTGTCCTGAGAAGCAGAAGCCAGACGCTTTCCATCGGGGCTGAAGGCAACAGCAAATACGGCGTCGATATGATCCTGAAGATTCTTGGCTTCCTTCCCCGATGCCACATCCCAAAGCTTCACCATCTTGTCGTAGCTGCCCGAAGCGATTAATTTCCCGTCCGGACTCCAGGCGACGGAATAAATGCAATCCTTGTGCCCGACCAAGGTCTTCAGAAGCTGATGCGACTGGACATCCCAGATCTTGATTTCCCCTCCACGCTGGGGTGGCCCGCCGCCCGCCGCGAGCATTTTTCCGTCTGGGCTAAACGCGATAGAACGCACATAATCCGCATGGCCGGGAAGCGTATAGAGCAGCTTATTCGTCGCCGGATCAATCAGTCGAACCTCTTTGTAAGCACCCACGGCAAGAAGGTTTCCATCGGGCGAGAATTTCAGCGATGAAATGGGCGATACCACGGGAACTTCAGGTTTGATGTCGGGTATCGTTAGCGGGGCGAGCACCGCCCCGGCTTCTCCGGCTGTTGGGCCCACTCCACCGCCATTGATCCACGCTTTAATTGTCGCGATGTCCGCGGCTGGCAATGGATCACTTCCAAACGGCATGCGGGGTTGAATCTTCCCCTCCAGCATCATCACTAAACGGCTCTCTTCGGCCTTGCCTGGAATGATCACTGCTCCATGCGCGCCGCCTTTCATAAGCAGGTCAAACTTCTCCATCACCAGCCCTCCCATCTTGGCAGTGCTCGAGTGACATCCAAGGCAGTTTTTCTGCAGAATAGGCGCGACGTCCGAGCCAAAATTGGGCGTTGAGGCGGCTCGCGCCTGGAATCCCAATAGAGCCGCGCCGATTGATACGGTAAGGGCGCCTTGGCGGATTATCTTAGACATAGAATCTATAGCCGCCTCAGTGATTGAACATGAAAGCTTCGCTTGTCAGCATGGCCCACATCATGTCGTTCAGAGCGATGCGGCGCGGGCTATCAACTCCTGGTGCCTTTTGCTGTTCAGCCGTTTGAAGTGCTTTCACCAGCGCCGCCCGCTCCGTCTCTTTCGGGTAATAGCTGAAAGACGCGAAGTAGAGATGGTTCACGATTTGGTCGTCGGAAAGACCCTGCTTCATCAGCGCGTCGATGGCATTGTCGGGCGCGCGCAGTTTGTTGTTGAGCGTGTCTCCGTTGATAATGTGAAGCGCCTGCGTGATGGTAGGTACGGAAGTACGCTCGCTTTCCCGTGTTTGCTGCCGTATGGGCCGGCCGAAGGCATCGAGGAAATACGACTTTACTGCCGTATCCGGCAACTGCAGCGCGCGAGTACCGGCTGGATATCCGGCAAATTTCTCAGGTTCGCGCGTTACCTGCGAATACGCATCCAGCAGCACTTCCGCCGGCAGGCGTTTAATCAGATAGTGCGAGCCGTACTTGTCGTCGCTGGCATTTTCTTTAAGAGGCTCCGACGCGGTCTGATAGGTGGCCGACTGCATAATCGTTCGAATCATGTAGTTCATGTCGAAATTATGGGCGGTAAAATCCTTTGTCAGTTCGTCCAGTAATTCGTCGTTGGTGGACGGGTTGGTGGCACGCAGATCGTCAACGGGTTCTATCAATCCGCGGCCCATGAAATTACGCCAAAGCCGGTTTACCATGCTACGGGCAAAAAATGGATTGTCGGAAGACGTAAGCCACTTGGCGAAGTACATGCGAGTGTCACCCGGTGCCGCTTCCGGAAGAGCTTTCGCGTCGAGTGGCTTCGGTGGCAGCACCATCATAAAGCGATCGTCGGTAAACTCGCCGGTAGGTGCTGAATAAACCGTCACATTATTGAAAAGCGGACCTATTCCCGGACGCGCGCCGCTCGGGGAGAATGTCTTTAGCCGCACCCGTGCAAACAGGTTAGCCATTCCGTAATAGTCTTTTTGAGTCCACTTCGCCAGCGGATGATTGTGGCAATGCGCACAAGTGATCGTAATGCCCAGAAACGCTTGGGCCATATTTTCCGAAGTATCCAGCGGATCGCGATGAATCACCCAGTAATTGGCGGCGCCATTCTGAATCGTATTACCCGTCGCGGTAACCACCTGGCTTACCATCTGATTCCACGGCTTGTTCTCTTCGACACTTTGGCGAATCCAGTTGTAGTAACTCCACATCTCCGCGTTAGACAGGCGATTACTGGAGACAAGCAGTAAATCGGACCACTTATAAGCCCAATAATCTACAAATTCGGGCCGCTTTATCAGCCCATCGATCAGGCGGTTCCGTTTATCCGGAGAGCGGTCCTTTAAAAATGCTTGTGCTTCGGCCGGTGTGGGCAGAATGCCGGCAGCGTCCAGATATGCTCTGCGAATAAATTCCGAGTCGCTCGCGGCCGGCGAGGGCGGAACGTGCAGTGCTTCCAGATGTTTCAATATGGCGTTATCTATGTAGTTGTGTCGAGGCGCATCCTTGAACACGGCCTCCTTCAGTTGGTAGGGGTAGGGAATCCGCAGGCGCGAAAACGTGACATGGCTTTGATACCACACCGTAACCGGGGCTTCACCGTAACTGTGCATTACAACGCGGCCATTATTGTCAACTGTGGCTACGCCTTCATCGCCGCTGTCATACTTGGCCCAACGGGTCACATCCTCTCTGCGGCCGTCTGAAAATACGGCTGTCACAACCAACTGTTGTTGCGCGCCGGGACGTAGTGAAGCCTCATGCGGCAGCACTTCTATCGATGTCACGCGCGCGTCGGAGTCCTCCGGGGCGGGGAGCCCTTGCGCAATCCATCCCGAAATCACCTGATACTCCCGCGAACCAGTTGCAAAACGTCTTCCACCGCCATGGGGTATCGTCAGCGTGGGTTTCAGCAGTATCAAACTCTTCGCCGGTTCCATCCGCTCAGTCCGCCGGGCAAGGGCCTGGTGTGTGAGTGTGAAGTAATCCGTTTCGGGATCGTAGCCTCGCAACGTCAACTTGAAGCCGTTTTTGCCCGCTGCCGCTCCGTGGCACGGCCCGGAGTTGCAGCCCATTTTGGTCATGACTGGCAACACGTCGTTGCGAAAGCTCCAGGGCAGCGCGATTGAGTAATTCTTCACGCTCAAAGCCGCGCTGGCCCGGTGGCCTTGCACTAGAGCTGTGATGGTTGCCTCGCCGTCGCCTCGCGGCCGGACAAAGCCGTCTTTATCGACGAGCGTAATTTTGCTGTCGGAACTGGCGATCTGCGCCTGTGAAGTCAAGTCTTCCTGGTGCCCGTCGGCAAAAGTTCCTTCCACTACCAGGCGCTGGCTATAACGTGGACCAACGAATTCGATCGAAGACGGCAGAAGCTCGATTTTTGTCAGTGCGGACTTGGAATAGGTAACGGGAGTTGCCACCGGCGGTTTCGGCATACTCGTCTTCGCTGCGGCTTCCTGATGATAGGTGGCGTCGCCGTGGCCCGACTGAAAAGCTTGCGCGGCATACGGGGCAGCGGCCAACACCAGGGCTGCGGCCGGAATTAGGTACTTGATGCGTTTCATACCAGAAGCTCGTCTATCGGTTCCAGGCCATGATCCACCAGGCGCACCACGCGGCCTTGTGGAGTTTTCAACTCCAGATCGATCGGTATGCCCAGGCATTTATAAACTGTCGCCGCAAGGTGACCCGGCATAACCGCCCGGTCCTTGGGCGCGCTCGCTATCGAGTCGGACGAGCCCACAACTTGCCCGCCTTTCACTCCTCCGCCCGCCATTACGACACTCCAGCATTGCGGCCAGTGGTCTCGTCCACCTGCCGGGTTAATTCGAGGCGTGCGCCCGAACTCGCCTGTCGCCAGCACCAGCGTCGTATCAAGTAACCCGGTTTTACTCAAATCCTCGAGCAACGAGCTGTAGGCATTGTCAAACATTGGCCCCACCAGTTCGCTATAACAACTAATCGGACTGAACGGAGCGGACCCGTGAATATCCCACGTGATGTCGTTGAAGACCGTCTCAAACATGTTGATGGTGACGAAGCGTACCCCTCTTTCCACCAGCCGCCGCGCCAGCAGACA
>Ga0134125_10004002_pt1 | contig 16888 bp, 15 predicted proteins | sample KB31751_FD_96464 | JGI IMG/M metagenome (GOLD analysis project Ga0134125, IMG submission 96464) | Terrestrial soil microbial communities with excess Nitrogen fertilizer from Kellogg Biological Station, Michigan, USA - KB3-175-1 | ecosystem: Environmental > Terrestrial > Soil > Unclassified ...
CAGCAACGGCTTGATGGCCCCGATGAGCTCGATTCGGCTGGTGGCTTCGGCCAGCGCGGCCAGCGTCGACCACGTCTCGAGCACGTCGTCCTCGACATTGCTGGGATGGATGACGTGCTGTGCCAACAGGGTCGAGTCAAATCCGGCTTGCTCCGCCCGGACCAACAGGTCCCGGTTGCGGCGGTATCCGGCGTCCGGCGCGTCGGCCGGATGGTTGCGGGCGCCATGGTTTCCGTAGACGGGCGCCCAGACGCCGAACCGTGGCGTGCTCACGAAGTCGCCAGGTAGCGCTGGCGTTCCCAGTCGCTGACGTGGTTCGAATACTGCTGCCACTCACTGCGCGCGATAGCCGCGAAGTCGCGCACCGACTCCGCGCCGAGGATGTCGAGGATCGTGTCGTCCTGCGTGGCTAGGGCGATGGCGATGCCGAGCGACTCGGGCAGCCGCGTACCGGTGAAGTAGAGGTTGCCGCCCTCGGATTTCGCCGGCTCACGTCCGGCCTCCAGCCCGGCGACCACCGCCCCCAGCGCTGAGGCCACCAACCAGTACGGGTTCGCATCTGATGCGCCGCTGCGCAGCTCGATGCGGGTGGCAGCAGGATCGGGTTCGATCAGCGAACGGACCGCCGCGCTTCGGTTGTCGCGGCTCCATGTCACGGTCGCAGGTGCAAACGAGTCGGGGACGAACCGCCGATAGGCGTTGACCGAATGCGCGCCGAACACCGTGATCGACGGCAGGTGCTCGAGCAGACCCGCGATCGCATGTAACGCCACCGCATTCTCGGCACCGTCCTGTGAAGCGAAAGCCGGTGCGCCATCTCGCCACAACGAGATGTGTAGGTGCTGGGAGCTGCCGGAGTGCTCGGAGAACGGCTTGGCCATGAAGCTGGCGATCTTGCCGTGCCTGCGGGCCACCTCCTTGGCGGCGTACTTGAGGCGCGCCGCATCGTCGGCTGCCTCCAGCGCGTCGGTGTACACCAGGTTCGTCTCCACCTGACCGGGACCGTACTCCGTCTGAATGCCCTCCAATCTGGTGAAGGCGCCCAGTGTTTCGTTCAGATCGGTGATCAGCGGATCCAGCGCGTTGGCATTCTCCAGGGAGTACGCGTGGATGTCATGTTGGAACGGCGATCCATCGGGGTTGAGCAGATAGAACTCCAGCTCCACCCCCACCTTGGCGGTGTAGCCGAGTCCGGCCAGCCGAGCCAGCACCCGCTTGAGCACGGCCCGCGGGTCGAGCAGGGATGGGTTGCGGTCGTGCGCAACGATATCCGAGATGACGTGACCGACTCCCTGCCGCCAGGGCAGCGGCCGGAACGTGGCGAAGTCGGGTACCGCGAACACATCCGGATAACCGCCGTCCCAGTTGGTCAGGCCAAGCCCGTCGATGACGGTGCCGTCGGTGTTCCAGCCCAACGAGGCTTCACAGAAGGCGAATCCGACGCCGCGGGCCCGATTGAGGAACTGAGCGGCGGGTATCCGCTTGCCCTGGGCGTGGCCGAACGGATCACTCCATGCCACCTCGATTTCGGCGAGCGAGCCGTCGGCGAGCCCCCGCAACAGGTCGCGCTCGGCTGCTGACGCGTCCACCGTCTGCGTCATGATGCCGCGACGGTGTTGTCGGAAACCCGGGTCCCTACGACGGCGCCGAGGGCGAATGAGCCGATCAGCAGGCCGATGATCACCCATGCGAGAATGGCTGAGCCGCCGACCAAATCCTTCAGGTTGGCCAGGATGAGGATCAGCGAAACCACAAGCCCGATGAGGCCGAGGGCGGGCGCGATGCGGACGCGCCAGTGCGAGTAGCCGCGCCGGTCGCGGGCGAAGAACACCAGCACGGCCAGGGATGTGGCGATCAGCAGCACCACGAATCCGACCGTCGTGGCGCCCGCGAACCAGGTATAGAACTGCGCGGCCGGGTCGAGCTTGAAGACCACTGCAAGAACGATGCTGATCGCGACGACCCCGGAGATCCACAAGGAGGCCTGGTGCGGTGATCCGTGCTTGGTGTGCGGGTAGCTCAGCGACTCGGGCAGGACGTCTCGCTGCGACAGGGCGAAGACATAGCGCGACGCGACGTTGTGGAACGACAGAATGCAGGCGTACAGGCTGGTGAAGTACAGCACCGTGATGATGTCGTTGCCGGCGACGCCGATGTAGCGCTGCGCGGTGTCAGACAGGAAGGTGCTGCCCGAATCGGTGGCTCGGCTGACCGCTTCCGCGTCGCCCCAGCCGGAAACCAGCGCCCAACTCGTCACCGCGTAGAACACGCCGATGAGGATCAGCGCGGCGTAGGTGGCGCGCGGGATGGTGCGCTCAGGGGTGCGGGCCTCATCGCGGAAGATCGCGGTGGCCTCGAAGCCGACGAAACTGATCAGCGCGAAGAGCAGGCCGATGCCAACGGAGCCCGAGAAGATCGCGCTGGGGTTGACGATGCCGTTCGACAGCCCGTGGTCGCCACCCTGCGCGACGATGACGGCGTCGAGCACCAACACGATGGCGATCTCGGCGGTCAGCAGCACGGCGAGCACTCGGCTGGACAGCTGGATGTTTCGGTAGCCGAGGAACGTGGTGGCCGCGAAGGCAAGAGCGGCGAACAGCCACCACGGCAGTGCCGGGCCGCCGAACAGCTTGACGACGGCGCCGCCTGCCGGGCCGAGCAGGCCGTATACCCCCGCCTCGATCGCCACATAGCTCACCAGCGCGACGAACGCGATGCCGATGCCCGCGGGGAATCCCAATGCTTTACGTACATACGAGAAGAACGCCCCCGCCTCTTCGACATACGGCGTCAGCGCCGTGAATCCGACAGCGAAGAACAGCAGGATCACCGTCGATGCGATGAATGTCGCCGGGAAGCCTGCGCCGTTGCCCGAGGCGAGACCGAGCGGCACGACGCCGCCGATCACGCCGAGTGGCGCCGCCGCGGCGACGACCATGAAAACGATCGACGGCACGCCGAGGTTGCCCTTCAGCTGACGTACCGGCGCCCCTGGCTGCTTTCCCAAAGCCTCTGGGGTGGCGGTGGTTTCGGACATGGGTAACCGTCCTGTCGGTGGTAGTTAGCGGGACGATAGGAGGAACACCATGGGCGGCACCACATCTGGAGTCACCGTGAGTCATATGTTGTAACAATTGGACACATTCGCCGATCCGCCCGGGCTTGCGGCATCGCCGGTCGTCGGTAGTCTTCGGGCGGTGAGCAGCTCGGTGCGTGCCGTCGGCGCCAAGGGCAAGCGGCCGTTGCGCGTTGGAGCCACCCCGGTGCCTCACGCCGAGATTCTCGATTTCGTGCGGGAGCCGCTGGCCGCCCGCGACATCGACCTGCAGATCGAGATCTTCGAGAGTTTCGAAGAGCCGAACGACCTGCTGGTCGCAGGGCGGTTGCATGCGAACTTCTTCCAGTACCTGCCGTTCCTAGACGATTTCAACCGTCGCACCGGCAACCGGTTGGTGCCGGTCGTGCCCGTCCACATCGAGCCGTTCGGGCTGTACTCGTCGTCGATACCCGACCTCGGCGCGATCCCCGACTACGCCGAGGTTGCGCTGCCGTCGGATCCGGTGAACGTGGACCGGTCCTTGATGATGCTCGACCGGCTTGGATTGATCGAATGCGCGCCCGCGCGCTGGTCCCTGGCCACCGTCGGCGATGTACGGGCCAATCCGCGGCGCCTGGTGTTCAAGGAGCTGACCAGCTGGCTGCTGGGCGGCGTGCGCGAGGACTTTGACGTGGTGTTCCTGTTCGGCAACCAGGCGATGGAGTGGGGCGTCGACACCGGCAGCTCGCTGTACTGCGATCGCGGCAACCCCGCCTACGCGGAATACCTGGTGGCGCGGGCAGACAACCGCGAGAGCTTCGACGTCCGCGTGCTGGCAGAGGTGTTGAACGCCGAGGCCACCCGCGAGTTCATTACGAACACCTATGCCGGGCAGGTGCTGGCGGCGTTCTGAGTTGCGCTCAGGGCGACGTAAACCCTGTCCCGATCATCGCCCTGCCGCGACAGTAAACGGGTGTACCAAGCGGCGCCGCGGCGGGCGAGGCCACCCGCCGACACCGTCCGGGTGGTGCTCGTGCTCGACGTTCCGGCGGGCTCGGCGGAATTAGCAAGTCGCACGACGCAATTGGCCGACGAGTTCGGTCGGCTGATCGCACACTCGGTGCCGGGGGTGCGTGCGCGCAAGGCGGTTGTGTCCGCCACACCGTCGAGGATGGCCACCGCGGTCCGATCGGCCGGTTTGACGATCGACCGTTTCAACCGCGAGGTGCGCATCAACGGCGAGCGGGTGCGGTTCACGTACCGCGAATTCGAGCTGCTGTGCTACCTCGCGGCGCTGCCGGGGCGGTCCGTGTCACGCGCCGAGCTCATGCGCGAGGTGTGGCACGACCGGGCGCCGGGCGGCGAGGTGTCGCTTCGGACCGTCGATACGCATGTGCGGCGGCTGCGCGCCAAACTCGGGCCGCACGCGAGAGTGCTGACGACGATCCGCGGGCGGGGCTACCGCTTCGATCCCGGCGCCGACGTCCAGTATCTGGCCGCAGGCGTCGGCGCCCGCCGCGCCTGAGCTCTACAGTGTCGCGGTGAGCGGGCCCATCGGCACGCAGACGCCTTGCGGTGGATTGCCGGTGTTGGCGCACCCCCTGCCCGTCGAAACGTACGTCCCACCGGGACGGTACGGCTGGTAGAACACCTGCGCGGTCAGGATCCCGTTCTGCTGCGCGCACTGGCCGGGTCCGTCACTGCCCTGCAACTGCACGCAGGCCACGGTCAGGTACGCGGTGGATTGGTTACACGCTGCCGGCGACAGCGTCGCCGTCACCACATTGGTACCGGAGAGCTGCACGACCTGCGGCGGCGACAGCCGGTATGAGCACGGCGGAGCGCTTGGCTCGGCGTTTGCCACGGCCGCAGTCCCGCTCAGAGTCAACACCACTGCGGCGGTGAGAGCGATCGGCGACCGGCTCATGCCTGGATGGTAATTCAACTCATGTACCTCTCATCAATGATGAACAGGCAAAGCGTGACCGCGAGGAAACCGGCGGGCAGCCAGATCGCGTGCACTCCGAACGCCCGGCTGGCGAATGCGCCGATCAACGCGCCGGCGGCGAACGCGAGGATCAGTGCGCCGTAGACCCCGAACGCGCGGAGTGACTCCGCCCGCTTCTCGACCAACCCGTCGTATCCCGCCTCGACGAACCGCATCAGGTTGCCGGTGGTGGCGACCGGAAGGTAGACGAGTTCGCCGATGTTGCGGAACAAGCCGATCTGCACGGCTGCCAGAAAGGAGATCGGCACGGTGACGTAGCTGTGTGGCACCCACGCCGGGACGAAGCCGATGACGGCGAGCACGACGGCCTGGATGGCCATCGTCCAGACCAGCGGCCGGGGCACGACGCGTTCTGCCCGGCCGGACTTGATGTGCGACGCCAGCGCCACGCCTGCGATGAAAGCGAGCAGCGGCCAGACGTGTGCCAGCGCCAACGCCCACTCCCGCTTCGAGGTGTCGATGGCGCCGAAGATCACGTTGGCGGTCTGCACGTTGGCGAACACCCCGCCGCGAGCGATGTACGTGTGGGCGTCGAGAAAGCCGTTGGCCAGGGTGAGCAGCAGCGCGAACCACAAACTTCTCGCGCGTTCGGTGTCCTTGGGTCCGGTGTCGGGGCCGCTCACCCGGACAACGTAGCCGCTGTCCCGCGGTGCGCCTAGCTTGCGCCCAGTGCGTCGAGCATGCCCGCGGCCGACCTGGGCCAGGTGAACTGTTCGGCGCGCCTGCGCGCGCTGTTGCGGCGCAGCCCTTCCGGCCTGCTGATGATCGACGTCACCGCACGGGCGATGGCGTCCGGGTCGTTGTCAGCGGTGGCGCCGCTTTCGGTGGTCAGGATCTCGGCGAGCGCCGACGTTCGGGACACCACCGCGGGCGTTCCGGACGCCAGCGCCTCGAGGGCCGCCAGTCCGAACGTCTCGTGCGGCCCTGGCGCGAGCGCGACGTCGGCCGTGGCGAGGATGGTCGCGACGGTGTCGCGGCAGCCGATGAAGCCGGTGAAGTCGACGGGCAGCCGGGCTGCTTGGCGCTCCAGTCGCGAGCGCATCGGGCCCTCCCCGACCACCACCAGCCGGGCGTCGACTCCCGAATTGCGCAGCGCGGCAATGGCATCGATGCTGCGATGCGCGTGCTTCTCGACCGAGAGGCGCCCGCAGTGCACCAGAAGGGTCTGCTCGGGGCGGGCCCAGCGCTGCCGCACCGTCGCCGAGTGCCTACGCGGATGGAACTGGTCGAGATCCACACCGAGTGGCACGGTGACGACGTTCGGCACGTGGATGCGGTCGAATTCTTCGCGGGCGAACGCCGTCGTGCAGACCACGGCGTCGTAGGTGGCGGCGGTCCTGCGGTTGGCCACGTTGGCGAACGAGCGCGCCATGCGTGGGGGAAGTATCTGTCCGAGAAGGCGATCCAGTCGTTCGTGGGAGATCATGACGGTGGCCACGTCGTGTCGTCGGCCCCAGCTGCCCAGCGATCGCAGGGTCAGCCGGTCCGATACCTCCAGTGCGTCAGGCGAGAGCCGGCCGAGCAGTGAGGTGACCGGGCCCGGCAGCACCGCGCGATAGCCGCCGGTGAACGGGATCAGCCTGGCGGGTAAGGAAATACGAACGACGCCCGAGGGCAGCTCGTGCCATTCGGAGCATCGGCCCGGCACCACCAGGAACACCTCGTGACCTGCGGCGCAGTATTCCGCGCCGAGGCGATCCACCGCCGTCCGGAGGCCCCCCGAACGCGGGCCGTAGAAGTTCGCAACCTGTACAACCCGCATGCGCTGATCAGAACCGGCACGCGTGTGCGGTCAACAAAGCGACATCAACCTGTAGGAAAACAGGTCGTGAATTACCGCGAGCAGTGCTAGCCCACGTGTTGGGTCATCCAGTCCTGCACCCGCTGCCAGGCGTCGTCGGCCGCGGTCGCGTTGTAGCGGTCGCCGGTGTCGTTGAAGAACGCGTGGTTGGCATTGGGTTCGGTGACGAGCTCGTGAACCATCCCGGCTTGTTCTAGCGCCGCTTTCACGGTGGGTTCGGTGGCGTTGACGCGCTGGTCCTGCTCGCCGTAGAACGCAAGCACAGCAACATCTTTCGAACCGCGGAAGTCGGGATTGTCCGGGGCAGGCCCGTAGAAGGGGAACGCGGCGGCGAGTCGCGGCTCGCCGGCGGCGAGAAGCTGCCACGTCAGCCCGCCGCCCATGCAGAACCCCACGACGGCGAGCTTCTTGCCCGGAACGCGCCGCGCCAGCTCGTCAACGCCGGACTTGAGGTTGGCGACGAACTCTTGGGGCGGAATCTGACCCAGTGCGGCGGTGGCCTGCGCCGGGTCGGTGAATTTTGCCGTGCCGCCCTGTCCGGACAGCAGATCGATCGCCAGGGCCGAGTAGCCGATGCCTGCAAACCGGCCCGCCACCGACCGGACCCAGTCGTTGAGGCCCTTGTTCTCATGGATGACGAGGATGCCGCCGCGTGCATTCGGCGCCTCTGCCCACGCTGCCTGCAGTTCCCCCTGAGGTCCGGCCCACGTGATCGGCGTGGTGGGCAGCGCCTTGGCCGATCCCGGCGCCGGCGCACTGGACGTCGCAGCTCCGCTGGACGTCACCGGGGCGTTGGAGGTGGTCGTTTTGTTCTCGCCACACGCGGCGATCAATGCGGTGGCCGCCGCGGCGGTCATCCCCAGCAGTGCCAGCCGGCGTAGGGCTTCGCGCCTGGACAACAAACCGTCGACATGATCAGCGGCAATTTCTTCGGCGATATAGCGCTGTAAGGGTGTCACGTTCGCGAGTATGCCCCTTTGACGTCCTCCTCGGACTGCTGTCCGGGGATTCCAACCGACCCCATCGGCTTACGCGGCAGGAGAAACGGGTTGAGGTTCACGGTTCGTAGACCGCCTACTGGCGAGGTCTCCCCGTGCTGTCACCGCCCGTCCGGCGGCGATGTTGCGTGCAGCGTTCACGTCGGCGTTGCGCCGCCCGGCGTTGCAGGCTTGGCACTCGAAGACCGCTTGGCTCTTGCGGTTTTCAGGTTCGATGTGCCCGCATGCGGAGCATCGTTGCGACGTGTACGCGGCCGGGATCTGCTCGACTCGGCTGAATGCCTTGTGCTGCAGGCGTGAGACGAGTTGGCCCCATCCGCTTTGCCTGATCGCGCGGTTGAGCCCTCGTTTCTGGGCGACTCGCATCCCTGGCTGCCCAGCGGTGCCGCGTCCGGAGCGGGTCATCGCTCGCACGTCGAGGGCCTCGACTCGGATCAGGTCGAAGCGCCGCGCAAGGTCGGTGGTGGTTTTCTCGACCCAGTCTTTGCGCCGATCTCTCTCGCGGGCTCTCAGTTTCGCGATCGCCCGTTTCGTCCTTTCGCGGCGGTTGGAGCCCCGCTGGCAGCGTGCGAGCCGCTGTTGCAGAACCGTCACCCGCTTCGCCTCTCCCGGGGTAAGACTGGGTGCGTGCAGCAGTTCGCCCGTGGACAGTGCAGCCGAGACGGCAACGCCGCGGTCGATGCCGACCACGCTGCCGTCGCTCGGCCCGGTGATCGGGTCGGGAATGTGGGCGAATGCGACGTGCCAGCGGCCGGCCCGATCACAGGTGACCCGGTAAGACTTGACACCGGCTGGCACCGGGCGCGACAGGTGAAAACGCAGCCACCCGACCTTGGGTACCCATACCCGACCGAAGTGGCGGTTCAGCCGTTCGATGTGATGCGGTTTCACCCCGACCTGGCGAAATCCTTCGTGCACACCGGCTTTGCGCCAGGTCGGGCGGCGGTGCGTGCCAGCGAAGAAGTTGCGCATGGCGTGGGCGAAATCCCGCAGCGCCTGCTGCTGCACGGTTTGCGACCCGGCCGCCAGCCATTCGCACTCGGCCCGGGCCTCGGTCAACTGAGCGCACTGCTCGACATAGCCGGGCGCCTTATGCCCCGGATGCCAGTGTTGCCGCTGCTCCACCGCCAGATTCCACACATATCGCGCATCCCGACAGTGCGCCAACAATCCCTCCTCCTGCTCATGAGTCGGCAACAGCCGGAACCGCGACATGACCGCACCGTAACCACCGACACCGACATTCGCGGCCTAGCCGCACGCGAACGCCTCGGAATCGGCTTCCCGGCACTGAAGTCCGGGGCTTCGAGCCGAAGAAGACTTCGATGAACTGGACGCCGGATGCAGATGCGCTGCGCGGCCGCATCGCGCTCGTCGCGGGCGCCACCCGCGGCGCGGGGCGCGGTATCGCGGCGGCGCTCGGCGAGGCAGGCGCGACCGTGATCTGTACCGGGCGCAGCAGCGTGTCGGGCAATGCGCTGTCCGACTACGACCGTCCGGAAACCATCGAAGAGACAGCGCAACTGGTCACGTCACTCGGTGGCGTCGGTATTCCCATCCAGGTCGACCACCTCGAGGCGGCGCAGGTGCAGGCGCTCGCCGATCGCATCCGGAACGACTACGGCGCTATCGACCTCCTGGTCAACGACATCTGGGGTGCCGAGGTGCTCAAGGGTCACCCGCCGACGTGGAACCGGCCGATCTGGGAACACGACCTCGACGACGGCCTGCGAATACTGCGGCTGGGCATCGACACTCACCTCATCACCGCGCACTGCCTGTTTCCGCTACTCGTCACGCGGCCCGGCGGCTTACACATCGAAGTGACCGACGGGACAAAGGAATACAACGATCACGTCTACCGGATCTCGGTGTTCTACGACCTGTCGAAGGTCGCGGTGAACCGGCTTGGCTACAGCCTCGGTCACGACCTCCAGCGCTTCGGCGCCACCGCCGTCGCCGTCACGCCGGGCTGGCTGCGCTCGGAGATGATGCTCGACAACTGGCGCGTCACGGAGGAGAACTGGCACATCGCGCTGAACCCGGCCCGGTCCGACGGCCCCACAGCTCCCCCGGGATTCGCCGTATCGGAGTCGCCGCGGTACGTCGGACGCGGCATCGCCGCGATGGCCGCCGACGAGAACCGCTCGCGCTGGAACCAGCGCTCGGTCACCTCCGCCGAGCTCGCCCGCGAGTACGGCTTCACCGACATCGACGGCCACCAGCCGGACGGCTGGGCGGAGGTATAAGCCCAGGTCAGCATCCAAAGTAGACATTTTTCCGAATCTGTTCACGGATTTCGTTGACACCCGCCAGCACGCGCTGTTCTATGACCTGGTGACCTACGACACGATCATCCGCAACGGGCGCTGGTTCGACGGCACCGGCGCGCCGTCCGCGGTGCGCAACATCGGCATCCGCGATGGCCACGTCGTCGCGATCTCGCCCGATGCCCTCGACGACAAGGACTGCCCGCAGATCATCGATGCGACCGGCAAGTGGGTGCTGCCCGGCATGCTCGACATCCACACCCACTACGACGTCGAGGTGCTGGTCGGCCCGTCGCTGTCGGAGTCGCTTCGCCACGGGGTGACCACCGTGATGCTCGGGTCGTGTTCACTGTCCACCGTCCACGTCGGAGGTGTGGACGCAGGCGACATCTTCGGGCGCGTCGAGGCCATCCCCCGCGAATGCGTGATCGGCGCCGTCGACGAGCACAAGACCTGGACTAACGCAGAGGAGTACATCCAGGCGCTCGAGGCGCGACCGTTGGGCCCCAACCTGGCGGCGTTCATCGGACACTCCGACATGCGTGCCGCGACCATGGGCCTGGATCGCGCCACGCAGAAGAAGCAACCACCGACCAGGAGCGAACAGGCCCAGATGGAGCGCATGCTCGCCGAGGCGCTGCGGGCAGGCTTCGTCGGAATGTCCTCGCAGCAACTGCTTTTCGACAAGCTCGACGGTGACGTCTGCCGGTCACGAACCCTGCCCTCGACGTATGCCAAGCCGCGCGAACTGCGGCGGCTGAAGTCTCTGCTGCGCCGCGCAGGCCGAATCCTGCAGTCCGGGCCCGACATTCAGAACCCGTTCAACCTCGGCTCGCAGCTGGCCCAGTCGCTCGGTGTCTTCCGCAACCCGCTCAAGACCAGCCTGCTGTCGGCCGCCGACGTCAAGGCCAACCCATACGCGGTCTGGGCCATGGGACCCGCCGCCCGGCTGATCAACCGTCTCGGCGGCAACTTCCGCTGGCAGCATCTGCCTGTGCCGTTCGAGGTCTACGCCGACGGCATCGACCTCGTGATCTTCGAGGAGTTCGGAGCCGGCGCGGCGGCGCTGCACCTGCGCGACGAGGTGGAGCGCAACGAGATGCTGTGCGACGAGTCGTATCGCCGCGTATTCCGCAAGCAGTACGAGAGCAAGTTCGGCGTGCGGGTGTGGCACCGCGACTTCTTCGACGCCAAGATCGTCGAGTGCCCTGACGCTTCGGTGATCGGCAAGTCGTTCGGCGAGGTCGGCCAGGTCCGCGGCGGGCTGCACCCCGTCGACGCGTTCTTGGACATGGTGCTCGAGCACGGCACGGCGTTGCGTTGGCGCACCACGATTTCCAACCACCGCCCCGAGGTGCTGAAGAAACTCGCACGCGAGCCCGGCATCCAGATGGGCTTCTCGGACGCGGGAGCCCATCTTCGCAACATGGCGTTCTACAACATGGGCCTGCGGCTGCTGCGGCATGTCCGCGGCGCGCAGATGGCAGGCAAGCCGTTCATGACCGTCGAGCAGGCCGTGCACCGGTTGACCGGCGAACTGGCCGACTGGTATCGCCTCGACGCAGGCCATCTGCGCATCGGCGACCGCGCCGACGTCGTGGTCATCGACCCCGAACGCCTCGACGCGACGCTGGATGGCTACGCCGAGGACCGGGTCGAGCAGTACGGCGGGCTGCCCCGCATGGTCAACCGCAACGACGGCACAGTCACCGCCGTGTTCGTCGGCGGCCGTGCGGTCTTCCTCGGCGGCAAGCCGACCGAAATCGTCGGCAAGCAGCGCACGGGGCGCTTCCTCCGTGCCGCGCATCAGGCCCCGGCCATCGCCGCCCGACAGATGGAGTTCGCAAGTGTCAGTTGAGGATACCGTTCGCGGGATGTGGAAGGCGCTGTCGACGCGGGACTGGGAATCGCTGAAGGCGTTTCTGTCCGACGATTGCATCTACCTCGACATGCCTGTGGGCCCGACAGCGGCGGCACGCGGACCTGAAGACATCGTCAAACGACTCAAGATCGGTATCGAACCGCTGACCTCCTATGAGAACTTCGACGGCCTGATGCTCGACAACGGCACAGACATCATGTACGAGCACAGCGAGGAATGGCACTGGCCCACAGGGGAATCGGCTGTCATGAAGTTCGTCACGGTGCATCAGGTACGTGACGGCAAGATCACGCTGTGGAAGGACTACTGGGACATGGGGGCGCTGACCAACTTCGCGCCGCCGTCCTGGATGGAGGATTTCGCCAACGCCGACATGTCGTGGGTGTTCGACGCGACCGGCCTGGTCTGAGGAGGAGCGATGTTCGATCTGAAGATCACCGGCGGAGCCGTCGTCGACGGAACCGGCGCCGACCGGTTCCGCGCCGACATCGGCGTCAAGGACGGCCGGATCGTCGAAGTGCGGCGGCGAAACGGCGACGATCCGGGTCTCGACGGTGACGCTGCGGAGACGCTCGACGCGACCGGTCGCATCGTGGCACCGGGGTTCGTCGACATCCACACCCACTACGACGGACAGGTGAGCTGGGATCCGCTCTTGGAGCCGTCGAGCCTGCACGGCGTCACCACCGTGGTCGGCGGCAACTGTGGCGTCGGGTTCGCACCGGTCACCCCCGGCCGCGAACAGTGGCTCATCGAGCTGATGGAAGGAGTCGAGGACATTCCCGGCTCAGCGTTGGCCGAGGGCATGACCTGGCAGTGGGAGAGCTTCCCCGAATACCTCGACGCCGTCGAGAAGCGGCCGCTCGCCGTCGATTACGGCACGCAGATCGCGCATGGCGCGGTGCGCGGCTACGCGATGGGCGACCGTGGCGCCCGCAACGAGGAAGCCACTGACGAGGACATCGCCGCGATGGCCCGAATCGTCCAGGAGGCCATCGAGGCTGGGGCGCTTGGTTTCTCCACGTCCCGCACCGAGGGACACCGTGCCATCGACGGCGAGGCGGTACCGGGTACCTACGCCGCAGAACAGGAACTGTTCGGCCTTGGCCGGGCGATGGCCGCAGGCGGCCGTGCGGTCTTCGAGGTGGCACCGCAGGGTGTGGCCGGTGAGAGTCCCGCCGAGGCATCGATCCGCGAACTCGAGTGGATGACCAAGCTGGCGGCCGAAATCGAACGGCCGGTGTCGTTCGCGATGATCCAGACGCCGGGCGCCCCGGACCTGTGGCGGGAGATGCTCGATCGCGCAGGAAAGGCGCTCGAGAACGGGATCGAGGTGTATGCGCAGATCGCGGCGCGGCCGTTCGGGATGTTGTTCGGCTTCCCCGGATACCATGCGTTCACGCACCGGCCCACGTACCGCAAGCTGAAGGCGGAACTGGATCGGCAGGAGTTGGCTCGACGGTTGGCCGACCCGGCGGTGCGAGCGGCGATCCTGTCCGACAGTGATCTTCCCCCGCAACCGCTTCCGTTGTTCGACGGCATGTACGGATTGATCCAGCACAGCGCCGACCGCATATATGCGCTCGGCGACCCGCCGGATTACGAACCCACGTCGGAGCGGACTGTCGCCGCGATCGCCGAGCGCCGCGGCGAGGACCCGCTGGCGGCCATGTACGATCTGATGCTCGAGTCCGACGCCTCGGCGCTGTTGATGCTGCCGTTCTACAACTACGCCGCGGGCAATCACGATGCGATCTATGACATGTTGACGCATCCGGCCGCCGTGTCGGGGCTCTCCGACGGCGGTGCCCATTGCGGACTGATCTGCGATGCGTCGTATCCGACCTTCCTGCTCACCCACTGGGCACGCGACCGCCACCGCGGCCCGAAGCTGTCGCTCGAATACGTGGTGCGCAAGCAGACTCTCGACACCGCAACGCTTTTCGGACTCTCCGACCGCGGGGTCATCGACGTCGGAAAGAAAGCCGACATCAATGTCATCGACATGGGTGCCCTCACCCTCGAATTGCCGAAGATGGTTTACGACCTGCCCGCCGGCGGCCGTAGGCTGATCCAGGGCGCAAAGGGCTACGACGCCACCGTGGTCAGCGGGGCGGTCACCCGGCGCCACGGCGTCGACACCGGTGCCAGGCCGGGCCGGTTGATTCGGGGCGTGCGGTAGTCAACCCAGCCGGTAAACGCGACGCGCATTGCCCTGTGCGATCAGGTCGGCCACGCGGACGGCGTCGCGTTCGCTCCACTCGTCGGCGTCTACGAATTCCTGGAGCACGGCCTGTATTCCGTTGCGCCACAGCCGCGCCCCGAGACAATGCAGTTCGGCCGGGCCGAAACCGTCCGACGAGTACAGGATCTTGCGGAACGGCGCCATCTCGAGCAGTCGGCCGATGAACGCCGCAGAGCGAGCACCGAGGTAGTTGATCGACAGCCCGCCGTCGAGGTACACGTTGTTGAAGGCCTGCGCCAGATAGCCTGCCTCGCGTTCGTAGGGATAGCAGTGCAACAGCATGATCGGGGTGGCGCCGCTGTTGCGCAGAAAGTCCAGCAGATGTAGCGGATTCGTTCTGTGCAGGTCGCAATCGCGGTCGCCGAAGCCGACGTGAAACTGTAACGGCTTACCCAGACGGAGCGCCCGATACAGTCCGAACCGCAGCAGCACCCGGTCGGTGATCCGGGGCTCTCCGCTGTCCCGCCACCTGCTCGCCGCCTCAGCCACCTCCGCGGGCGCCGGCTCGGACAGATCGCCGTCGAAGCCCCCGCGGTAGGCCAGTATCGACTTGGTCCCCACAGCGGTCATCGCCCGCTCGTGCAGGAGGCGGGCAAACGCCGTCGCGTAGTCGTCGGCCGTCTGGATGGCCTCTTCTGCGACCGACTCCAGCCGGACGATCTCGTGGACGTCTCCGACAGAGAGCCCACGCAGCGCATCGAGATCAGCTACCCCACCGGCGAATCCGGAGTCCACCAACCAATCCGACACCTTGGCATCGGAGAGAAACATCTGGGCGAGGTCGGACTCGGTGTACTGACTGCGCCGGTCGAAGTACGCATCAGCCGCGGCGTGCCGCGGTAATCCGAGCAGTGGTGCGCAATGGGCCCTGACCGCGAACCCGAGCTGGGTGTCGAACGCCGAATCGAAATCCGCAAGCGGCTCCACGTTGGCCTCGTTGAGCCCGCTCTCGAACTTGGCGCGGTCAGGGGCAGTCAGCCAGCAGCCGTGCACGTGATGGTCGACCAGCGGCATGTTCTCGATGTGCTCGGCCAGCTGTGGCGCCGATGTGCTCCTCACGTCCGCGACAAACCTCATACACTCCAGGCCAGCCGGAACTTCTCGGTGAGCTCGTCCGGGCTCAGGTCGCCGAAATTCTGCTGCTCGTAGCGTCGCACCGCGACCACGGCATCGACAGGTGCATCGCCGAGAATGCCGCGCACCAGCGCGGATTGGTCGAGTGCATCGAGGGCGTCGCCCTGGCTCGAAGCCAGCAGCTTGATGCCTGCCTGCTCGCGCTGGGCGTCGGTGAGGGTGGCGGGGTCGACGGTCGTCTCCGGCGGCGGCGGGAGTTTGCGCTCGATGCCGTCGAGTGCCAGGCCGAGTATCGTCGCGGTCGCGAGATACGGATTGGCGGACGGGTCGATGACCTTGACTTCGACGTTCGCGCCTTGTGGATTGCTCGGGCCGCCGATCAGGTATCGCACCGCGGCTTCCCGGTTTTCGGTCCCCCAGCACACATATGCTCCCGACCAATGACCGGGCTGCATCCGGATACCCGACACGATCGAACCGCACAGGACACCCTGCGCTTCTCGCAGTCCCGCCAGCAGGCCCGCGATCGCCGATTCACCTTCGGGAGTCATGCCGGCGGCGCCCGCTCCGCCCGAGAACAGCGGCGTTTCGTCGCGCTTCATCGAAAAGTGCTGGTGTGAACCCGATCCGACGCTGCCCGCGAAAGGCACTGGCGACAGGCTGACGCGCAACCCGTACTGCCGGGCCACTCGCCCGATGATGATGCGCATCAGCACCAGTTGGTCGGCGGCCGCAATGGGTGGCTGTGGCGACAGCGAGATCTCGAACTGGTTGACTCCGTACTCGGGGTGGAACTGTTCGATGGTGATGCCGGAACCGGTCGCCGCATTCATGACGTCGCGAACAAAGCCTTCGAATTCCAATACTCCGGCCAGGCCGTATTGCGCCCACAGGTGTGATGGCTGCCGACTGCCGTCCGGCCCGACGAGCAGAAACTCCATCTCGTGGCCGACCACCGTGGTGATGCCGGCGTCGGTGAGCCTGTCCTCCACCCGCTGCAGCACACCCCTGCTGCAATACTGATCGGGCGAACCGTCCTGATTGAAGAAAGCGCCAGGGGCCCAAGCCAATCCGTCGCCCAGTATCCGTAGCGCGCTCAGGTCGATACGGATCCGCTGGTCCCCTACCACGCCGGTGTTGTCGCCGAACACGATGCCCGCCTGGTCGATGGCGAAGACATGCCACACCGGGCTGGCACCGAGGCCTGGATCGGCGAACGCGCCCATCCGGCGCAGCGGAACCGTCTTGGCAAGGGTGAGCCCGGCCGGGTTGACGACGGTCCCGATCAGCGTGGCGACCCCGTCGGCCTCGAGTTGGGCGATGGCCGCTGCGGCGAGGGGTTTGGCTGCCATTAGTGAAGCTTAAGATCTGAGAGTTGAGTACACATGCGTTCGAGCGACCGCTTGCGGACGTTCGGCTATTGAACGTTGTAGAACGATTTGACGTTCTCGTGCAGCTTTTTGTATAGCGGTGGCGCCTCGTAGGCATCGGTGACGACTTCGATGTAGGCAGCGCCATCGGCTTCCTCGGCTGTCCTGAGTGCGGCGTCGAGCTCCCCGCAGGTGGTCACTCG
>Ga0134125_10004003_pt1 | contig 16886 bp, 13 predicted proteins | sample KB31751_FD_96464 | JGI IMG/M metagenome (GOLD analysis project Ga0134125, IMG submission 96464) | Terrestrial soil microbial communities with excess Nitrogen fertilizer from Kellogg Biological Station, Michigan, USA - KB3-175-1 | ecosystem: Environmental > Terrestrial > Soil > Unclassified ...
ACAGCATCCGGCCCCATTTCCCAGACTTTCTCCAGAGGCAGAAGCGTGATCCCGTTCTCCAGGCAATAGGCGAGCTCGGAGCGCGGGTTCATCCAACCGCTGGTGCCAATGATAACGATATTCTTCGGATCGAACCCGGCATCGACGGCTCGCGTGATTGGGCAACAATGGCTGAGCATTTCGCCGCCTACGTCGACCGCCGTGTCAAAATGCGTATCCATAAGAATGAGTCCGCAGGCCGGCACGGCCTTTGCGAATGCTCGTACGCCCGCGATGGTGATCGAGTGGTCGCCGCCAAGCGTCACGGGGATGGCGCCGGATGCGAGAACCTCCGCAATCATCGCCTCGCCACGGGCCATGGTTATCACCGCGTTGCCCATCACGACGGGAACATCGCCCACATCAGCAAAGATAAAGTGGGCGCTCAGATCCATGCCGGTATTGGCATTGTAGAGGAGGAACTGATCGCCAGCCTCCCGCAGTGCCTTGGGTCCAAGATTTGTACCTGTGCGGCTGATACACATCGAATCCCACGGAAACCCGATGAAAGCAGCATTTACGCCTGCTTTACGCAGGGCCTCGCGTTCTGGCGCCACGTGGGGCTGGCGCATAAAAGTTCCGAGAATGCTTGAGTGGAGGAATCCGCTCCACATCGTGGCGTCCGGTGTGGCATCCTGGGCCAAGGGCTAACCCCTTAAGTAAGATGTTGGTTACTGCTCGTAACAATGGCTTGGCGGATCAAATTGACAATGGTGACAACTTTCACCACGACGCGAGCGTTGACCTGCATTGGCCCCAACCGATTGTGGTGATGACGTGATCGGTGGCCGCTATGAATTACAGGCGGGGAGGTCGCCATGAACCGGGCGAGACTTTCAATCGTTGGCGGCTCCGATAATCAGCCAGGATCGCGGCTGGCGACTTCCAGCGGCTCGCCCGTGGGACGTATTAGCCGTTCGACATTCTCCGCAAATTCGCTCTTGCCATCGCTTGGACGCCTGGCAGCGCGTGTTGGGCATGCCGATTTCTATGAAGTGGCCTTGGAGCTGATCGGAGGCTTGGTGAGTTGCGATCGCCGCCTGGTCATGCGCTACAGCCGGTTCGATAGACCTGGTTTCATCGTCAATCAGTCATTGCCGTCCAACTATGAGGCCAGTTATCTGGACGGCCTATACCGTTTCGATCCGCTTTTTCGAGTCGTGCGCTCCGGTGAGGTAACCGGCGTCATTACCTTCCGCGACATGCGCGAGAGCCAGCCCGTCGACAGCTTTTACGATGAGTTTTTTGCCAGTGTCATGATCCACGACGAACTGGCCGTCATGCTGCCGGCGGTCGGCGGTATCTGCATTGCTCTGTGCTTCGATCGGGACAGACGGCGTTTTCGGGATGCCGAGGTCTTCAAGTTGCGCCAACTTTACTCGCTGATTGACACGCTTCACCGGCTCCACATCGAGCGCATTCTCATCGGGTCGCGAGGCGGATCACCATTCGATGTCAAAATGGCGGTTCTCCTCACGGACGCTGATGGACGTCCTCTATTCTTCAACTCCATTTGGGAGACGCTTGCAGGCCGCGTCGACGAAGGCAAACTTGCCGCTGCAACAAGCGCCCAACCTAGCGGCGAGCATGTGATCGACGAGGATCACATCCTGCACTGGGAAACCTTTCCCCAGTCAAATGCGGTAGTCCCAGGCGGGCGCATCCATATGATCGAACGTTCGAGCCCGGGATATTTCAATGCCAACGCGCAAGTAATATTCGGCGCATTCGCCGATCGGTTCCATCTCACACCGCGAGAAAAGGAAATTGTTTGGCTCATGCTGCGAGGTTACCCAACCTCGATGATCGCAAAGGCGTTGGCAGTAAGTCCAGGAACCGTAAAAAACCACCGCTATAGGATTTACTTCAAATTGGACATCACAACCGAGCGGGAGATATTTTCCTTATTCTTGAACGACATCCTATTGGCTAATTAGCCCGTTCGGAACGGACGCTTCCTCTGTCCCCAAGCGACCGGATACATTCTCGGTAAAAGCAATGAGTGGGAGAAACTTGTTGTGAAACTTGGAAATAGTAGCAGTGCTCCCCTGCCTGTTGGAGGTCCCGAATTCTATGGTGTGCTGGGTGCCGTAGCGAGCGAGGTTGGTAGAAGTCGCTTTTATCGAGATCTTGCGCGGTTTCTTGGCCGAATCGTTCGGAGCGATTTTTGCCTCGTCATGCGCTATGCAAGATTTTCTGCGCCCGATTTCCTAGTAAACGAGGTTATGTCACCGGAGGCCGTGGATCTTTATTTCGCCGGTTATTACCGGTTTGATCCATTCTACAACTACTGGCGGCAACGTGGTCATTGCGGTGTAGTGCCCGTCAGGACGATTCTCGGGCACAACACGAATGAGCACGAGTATTTCAACGTCATTTATCGTGAGGCACATATCCACGACGAGATCGCGATTTTCCTGCCGGCGCCGGGGGGTGCAAGTGTCACAATATTCGTAGACAGGTCGGCCGATAACTTCGACGAATCCGACATCGAGCTCATGAACCTGGTCTATCCCACGATCGCAGGTCTTCACAAGGTTCACCTCGACTGGCTGTTTCTGAATTCGAACCACGATATTGCCGGCACGCTGTCGCGGGAAATTCCGCGCGCTATTCTGATCTTGGACCGGGACGGACGGCGGGTCTTCACGAGCCGCGAGTGGCGCGATGCAGAGCGGCGAAACCCACAATTAGATCGCGCCATTAGGGCGCTGAAAGAAGAGCAGCCGGGCTTGGTCGAGTTCTCGGACAATATGGTTGTCCATGCCGAGAAATTGCGCTCCGATTTCCCTATTGCACCCAACGGAACAATTTGCGTGATTGAGCCGTGGGGAGATTCCGCGCCGGTTACGATGGACTATGCGGGCAGCGTGAACCGCTTCATCGCGGCCCATGGCTTGACGCCGCGTGAGGGACGTATCGTCGAATTGATTCTCTCGGGTTATCCGACCGAGGAGATTGCGCGAAAGCTGCGCATCAGTCGTGGCACCGTGAAGAACCATCGCGGGCGGCTCTACTACAAGCTGGACATCACGACCGAGCGCGAGCTTTTCTCCTTGTTCCTGCCTCATCTTCTAAAGGCATCGCCGCCGGCCGAGCCGTCGGCAAAGTTCGCATGACATTGAGCGATGCCGCGGGCCGTGAGTAGTGTAATAGGCGTCGGCGCTTCGTCAAACGACTTACGTTTGCGTTTCCGCGCCTTTCACTACGAAAGGCCGGGGATCGCGGAAGCGTCGCAGCACGTTGCCAGTGATACGCGACACATTGTTGATGTAGCGCGCATGCGACAGGCTGCCAGCCCAGGCGATCGAACCGACTGAGAATACCGCGCCGCCGGCTGCCGTCTCGAAGAAGACCATGTCACCCCGCGCCTTAGGGTTTTGTGGGGCGGCGAGATTGGGCAGCACGTTGTTGACCTCCTCCGGAGGAGGAAAATAAAGGCCGGTCAGAGTCTCCGACGACGCCAGAACCAATGCATGAGCTGGTGAGCCGAGCGAAGGGTCAAAGCGATCGAGCTCCAGCCCGGCTGCACCGCCACCAACCACTCCGAAATCGCCGATAATGTCTTCGTCAACGCCGTCGAAGATGAAGGCGGCTCGCGGGTTGTGACTGGCTTCGCTGCGGCGGAAATGGCCGCAAATGTCGAAACCCTGAACTGCCATGCCAACGCCGACGAGCGCTTGGGGTGGGCGCCCCAAGCGGCGCCACAGCCCGCCATACTCGCCGGTGAAGCTGTGATAATACTCGCCGGGCTCGGCGACCCAATCGCGGATTCCATCCTCGGCGCGACGAAGCTCGATCACGCCGGGCAAGGTTGGATGGTAGGCGATGCGCCAGTAGAAGCCATTGCCGCCGAGATACATCAGGCGCCCGCCTTGATCTAAATAGCCTCGCATCGCATCCAGCATGGCTGTGCTGTAGTATTCTGGATGCGTCCCGGTGATCACCACTCTGTATTGGCGCAACAGACCGAGGCCTTCGGCATGTAGGTCCTCGTCGGTGACGACGTCGAATTTCTGCCCGATGGCTTCCAGCCAGTCCACGATGTGAAGGTCGGCATTCAACTGCCATGGCGCTGAACCGCCAATGCCGATCCACGGGTTGGTGTAGCCAGGGCGCATGTTGAGGATTGGGCGCAACCGCGACGAATGACACACGCCGCTGCCATCTGAATGTGTGTCGTAGAGCGAGTAGCCGTATTCCCGATGCTCGTTGAGGAAGAGATCCTCTGGCTTGTATGCGACGAGGTGACCGGACAGAACCTCGGTCTCCGAACTGTCAAATGCGGCGTGTTCGTTGGCGTATGCCATGTAGCTTGCGGTCGGCAGCAGGAGAAGAACGTCGGCGGTTGGGAGCTGCCGGGCAGGGCGCACTACGAATGGCACATAGTCGATATCGGCTCCCGCCTCCAGTCGCGCCGCATAGATGGCGCTGGGCGTGTCTTCGGGGATCGTCAGGGTGAGGTCAGCTTCCCAGCCGGCATCGTAGAGGTCGTCGTCGTGGAAATGAATGGCGCCGTACTGACTGGGAGCATGTTTCCAATCGTGCTCGTCGCCTGACCAGTTGTAGCCCTTCATGGCCCGCGCCGGCGTGTTGACCAGCCTGCCATGAAGCCGATTGGGCGAGACATCGGGGATCTGCTGCGAGGGGAAGTCGAGAGAGAAATCCCAGGCTGCGACAATAGAGAGCGCCACATCTCCCGGAGGTCGGCTGCGAATGGCTTGCTCCATTTCCGTCCGGCTCAGCGCCCGCGCCGCAATCCGCGGGCTATCGATCTTCCCGTTGAAGAGCGCCACACCGATTTCCCGCCCCTGCGGACTCTTGCTCAACAGGCCTGCAATCGTGACCGGAGCGTCGTTCCGAGCTGGCCCGCTGACCTCCACAATTCTGCCAATCGTTACCCCGGCGTCCTGGGGCAGGCACCGCGCGAGCGGCTCCTGGAAGAGCGTGGCACGCCGGCTTGCCGCATCAAAGCTCGCGCCAACGAAGTACCATTCGCGCTCGCGAAGCGTGCGTCCAGTGGAGGCCTCGGCAGTACGCACACCATCGCCTATGGTCAAGGCGAGAGCGCCTCCCTCGTCGATCGTCAGGACAAAGCCGCAATTCTTGGCGACGGACCACTTGGCCAGAATTGTTTGCCGTCCCTTAAGCGGAGTGGTGGGCCAAATCATCGCCTGCAGGCTGAAGCTATCGACAGCCAAGCGCGGGTCGTCAGCCACGATGGCGAACGACCCAGGGTGGATGTCTTGCCTGCGGCCCGGATAATCTCCGTTGACCGTCGTGGCGATGAGTTCCTCCTTGAAGCCGGCGCCTCGGGGATGCCAATCGCCGCTTATCAGCTTGACGATATCGGCGCGGTACCGCGCTTCGCCGTCCACATTGACCATGAAGCTGATCATCTCGCCCGGCGCTACGCTCAAGCGGTCGGCATAGCCGACAATGATCTTGGTCGGAACCTCGTTCACGTGCGCTCCCGCCTCTGCCGATGCACACCGCCGCTCAGTCGAGCTCCTCGCCGGTCAGCCGCTTCCAGCGCAACCGGAACACCGTCCGCTCGGCCTCTTCGATGTCGGTGAAGACATAACCAGGCACGGGTACCGGAGGGCGACCGCGGACGCCGCTATGGCGCGCGAGGATCCACTCGCGGTGAGGCTTCAGGCAAATCAGCACGTATTTCCCCGCGAGCGGCTCATTCCGCAGGACATTAAGAAGAGCCTGCAGGTTGGGGCTGTGATGTCCGACAGGGCAGCGCAAGAACTCGGCAACGAGTTCAGGATCTATCATACTCAGGATCCCCGCTCTGCTTGCGACGCTTGAGCCGAAAGCCGTCGGCTCACCACCAGAAGTTCGGTGTCGTGGTGATCACATCGGTGCCCGTCTTCGTGATGATGTAATTCGTTTCGTACCCCGCTGCCCCTACGCCTTTTTCCAGCAGGAAGGTTTCGACACTCGCGACCATGTTCTCCTCGAAGATCTCGTTGTCGTCAGTGGCCCTCGTCTCGATGTAGGGCGCCTCCCACATGCAACCGTTGCCGTGACCATGGTAGGGCCACATCTCCTTCGCCTGGTCGCTGCGATACCCCGACGTCTTTTGCAGCTCATCGCCCATCTGCGCGATGGTCTTCACCTTCACTCCTGGCTTGATGTTTTCGCGCAGCGTCTCGCTTATGCCAACGCAGGCCTCGATCAGTTTCTTTTGCTGTTTTGACGGATTGCCGCCGCAGACGACCGTGCGACCCGGATCGAGCCAATAACCTTGCCAGATCGGGCCATAGATCCAGGTCCGTACCATGTCGCCCTTTTTCGGCGCGTCGAGGCTGTAGCCATTGATCGGAGAACGCTCGAAGAATTCGAGCGAGTCGCCATGCGAGACGGGAATGCGGTGATAGTTGCCCCCTTGGCGGATGACCTCGGCGGCACCTATCGCGGCTGCCTCGGCTTCGGTCTTGCCTTCGATCAGGGCCTCGAGAAGTCGGTTGAGGCCTCTGGTGACGATTTGCCCGCCCTCGCGAAAGCACTCGAGCTCGCGCGGGCTCTTGATGCGGCGAATATCGCGGACGAGATCGTCCTCCGGAACGAATTCGATGCCGGGCGCCTTTTGCTCGAGTTGCTTCATGTATTTGGTCGGCAGGAAATCGGTGCCGACGAGAGCTACCCGGCCTTCGATCTTGTTCTTAACCAGCCATTCGCCGACACCTTCTGCGACCTTCCAGTGCCACGACACCTTGTCCGTCGTGACGATGTCGAGGCGAGGCTCGCCGGCCTCGTCGGTGTGGAGATGCGGCACGCCGTCCTGAGGCATGAACAAGGCGGAAAATGCGCGAGCCGACCACAATTTCGAATCCGGCTCATGTCCCGAATGGGTCGAGTAGTAGTTGGCTAGATACAGGATGTCGCCAGAGCGTTCGTAGGTCCCCCCCGTCTTCCCCCAGATCAGTGCATAGTCGTAGCCCTTCTTCTTCATCGACGATTGCACTTTTTTCCAACGGTCGTGGTACTCCTCAATCGCAAAATAACGACTCATGCGATGCGCTCCCCTTCCTGCAAACGCCGACCTCGACCGAGTCCATGCCCGGCATTCCTTCGGTCGAGGCTATGAGAGGTTTGGAGGCACAGCAATGGTGCCTTCCGTCACCGTAATCACCCTCGGACCGCGATGCGGCCGCATGGAGCGCGTCACTTGGTGACTGCAGGTCTGCGGGCCGCTTGGCTTTTGGCAAACAGCTGAGTAAGGCCGTTGGGCAAGAACAACACCGATATCAGGACGGTCACACCGAGGACCAACAGGCGGTATTCGCCGACACTGCGCAGCAGCTCATTGCCTATGGTGATGATGAAGGCGCCTAACACTGCACCGGGAAACAGGCCCATCCCGCCCACGCAAAGCATCAGCATTACGATCAAGAAGAATTCGGTTTCGAGGATGCTGGGCGTGACCACGCCGATATAGCGGGCGTACAGCGCACCGGCGACTCCCGTGATTGCCGCCGAAATCATAAAGACCAGCAGCTTGTATTTGTAGTCGTTGACGCCGAGCGATCGGGCAAAGGCCTCCGAATCCCGGATGCAAACGAACGCTCTTCCCCATTTGCGGGGCAGGATAAGGAAATAGATTGTGTAGATGGCAACCGCGGCAAACGTCAGGGTCAGATAGTACCAAGGAAGCTTGTTGATTGTGTAAAGCGTGTAGCCGCCAATCTCGAGCGGTGGAATTCCCATGAGGCCGGTGGATCCGCCCGTGCCCCACGGACGCCCCTGACGGATGAGCGATGGCAGCGCCAGATGAACGGCGAAGGTGAACAAGGCCACATACTCTCCGCGCAAGCGCAAACAAGGCAAGCCGATCAGCAACCCGATGAAAGCAACAATGATTGCGGTGATAAAGATCGCCTCCAATGGCGGCACATCGAGATTGATCGCAATCATCGCCGAGGCATAGGCCCCGGCGGCGAAGAAGACGAGCTGGGCAAAGTTGACGATCCCCGTGTAGCCCATCACGAGGTCCCAGCCCGCGACGACCATGCTCCAGATGAAACAGAGGATCAGAACGTGGAGAAGGTAGTTCTGCCCGACGAAGGGACCGAGGGCGATCAACGCGAGGAGCCCGATCCAGAAGTATTTCTCGTTCATCGCGGAGTTGCTCCCTGCCGCCACTTTCGTATCAATCGGTACGAACGCCGAGCAATCCTTGCGGCCTGACGATGAGAACGACCAACAGGGTCAAAAGCCAAACCGGCATCGTCCAGGTCGCACCGATCTCGAAGATCACGAAAGACTCGATGATGGCGAGAATGAAGGCCGAATAGAATACACCTCTGGTGCTTCCCAATCCGCCAAACACCACGATCACGAAGGCTTTCAGAAATGGCGGCCAGCCGCCAAGAGGCGATATCAGATAAATTGGCGCGAGCAGTATGCCGGCAGTGCCGGCAAGCACCACCGATAGCCCGAAGGCATAGCTGAAAATCTGGTTGACATTGATGCCGACCATGCTGGCGCCCTGCATGTCTTGAGCCACCGCGCGCATGGCCTGGCCGTACTGCGCATAACTCAGAAACAGCTCAAGAGCAGCTAAGATCCCGATCGCCAGCACGCACACCAAGACCTTGTGATAGGAGATGACGAGTCCGCCAATCGATAGGGTCCCTGCGGCGAGAGGCGGAAGCAGCTTCTCGCCCGGGCCGAACACGATCAGGTTGAGATTGTCGATGACGAATGCGAGCCCGAGCGTGGCCATCATCGTTGAGGTCTTCCAGTTCGGCGCCCAGCGCAAAGTCCGGATGACGACACGCTCAACCGCCACGCCGATGAGAAACAGCAGCGGCACCGCGATCAAAAAAACGATGGGATAGCTAAATCCGAAATATCCGACTGACAGCACCCAGGCGAGATAACCGCCGACCATGTAGAACGAGCCATGGGCGAAATTCATGATCCTGGTCGTTCCGTAGACCAGCGATAGCCCAAAGGCAAAGACGCAGTAGATGGCTCCCTGGGTTATTCCGCCGGCCAGAACCTCGAGCCATTGCCCCATTTATCGTCCGATCGACTCGCAACCCCAAACATGCTGCCTGCGCTGCCAATGGCGCCGCGCATCAGGGGTGCCTTTTGCTCGCGGGGTGGGAAATAGCGCTTCGGCGCCGCTGAAGTCCTACTTAATCCAGGGGGGCGTTTGGAATGCAACGTTCTTCTTTGTCCCGATCATGACCTGCTTCACCCCGTCGCCCTGGACTTGAAGCAGTTGCGTCGGCACGGTCTCGTCACTCGACGTCACATATTGCTGATCGTTGAATTTGACGACACCAGTAATGCCGTCATACGGATTGTCGCGAAGTGCAGCGGCAATGGCGTTGTAGTCCGTCGCCGAGCCGGCCTTGTTAACGGCGGCCGCCCACAACATGACTTCATCATAGATTTGAGCCGCGACGCTCAAGGGAGGCTCCTCATTGTATTTCTGCCTCCACTTTTCCGCGAACGCGCGGCCTTTGTCGTCAGGCCGCTGGGCCGACAAAGTCATGCCTAGCACCCCATCAGCGGCGCCGGTCTTGATGATTTCATTGAAAGCAGGAACGCTGGCGGAATAGCCGGCATAGAGCACGGATTGCTTGGATGGATTATCGTGGAACTGGCTGATCATCGCGTTTACCGAAGCCGGATCCAGGAGCTCCATATAAATCAGCGATGGGTTGGCCGCTCGAATCTTGCTGAGGATCCCACTCCACTCCTTGGTGTCGTATGGCACCTGCTCGTTGACGACGACCTCCCAACCAAGCTTTTCGGCAACCTCGCGCGCTCCCTTCGTGGCGTTTATTTCCCAGTCGTAGGGACCAGCGATGATCGCCAGTTTCTTGTTCGGAAATTCGTAGCCAAGCGACATCAGCTGTTGGAACGTGATCCGCCCATAATTGATGTCGACGTCGGAGCCCATGAAGATGCTTTTGCATTTCATCTTTTCCATGAGCTCGACCACATTCGAGGTCGCATCGTTGTTGATGTAGGGAATCGGGTAGGGGCAGAACGCTGGAATATCCGGCCCCATGCCACCATAGCCGTTTATCAGCACCTGCACGTTCTTGCGCTCGACGAGATCCGTGGCCGCGGCCTGCAGCTTGTCGGGTGTCAAATCGCCGATGTCGAACACGGAATATTCGAGCTTTTGACCCAGGAGGCCGCCCTGCGCGTTGAGCTCGTCGATCGCTAGTCTCTCGCCCCTGTCCATCACCCCGCCGTCACTGGAGTAGGGTCCGGTAATGGGGATGGGCGCTCCTATTTTTATCGACTCGGCATGCGAGGCAGGCACGAACGAAAGCGAGCCCAGCAGACACGCTGCAACCGCCCACAGGCGGCGACACCCGATCGTCACTGGTGAAGTCATGACCGTTTCTCCCGATTTGACACGTTGCGGGTGCAATACCTTGCCTCGCCTCGACGATAGGGACGGCTCTGGAAGACAACAATAGTGCCGACAGTCACCATTCCCCGCATGAAGCTATTTGGCCATCATCGGGGTGCCGACAGATGCGATACCATCATCGGGGTGCCGACAGATGCGGGAATTTGGGCGCCGCTTCGGCAATTGTGAGGGCGGGAATAAGCCCATATGAAAGAAAAACATGCCGAGCCTCGGCCTCCAGTCGGAGATCATTCCACGGATGGAAACGCTCTCGTCCGGCCCCGAGCCTAGCCCAGCACGCCAAGCAGTCCTCTCTGTTCAAAAATTGAGCAAAAGGTTCGGCGCACTTGCGGCACTGAACGACTTGTCCTTCGATGTCGAGAAGGGCGAAATATTTGGCATCGCCGGACCAAATGGGGCCGGCAAGAGCACGCTCCTGAACGTGTGTACCGGGGCACTGGCGCAGACGTCGGGACGCATTTTCCTCGACGGCGAGCGCGTGGATGGACTTGAGCCATACCGCCTCTGTCACAAGGGATTGGCGCGGACGTTTCAAATTCCGCGGCTGTTCGAGTCCATGACAGTCCACGAGAACGTCGCGACGGGGGCGATGTTCGGCGTGGGAAGCGAGTCAGGCGAAGGCATGACCATAAAGCAGCTGGTGGGGGATATCCTCGCACTTACCGGTCTGCTGCCATCGTCCGACATGCCAATTGCGAGTGCCAATCTTCTGACCCGCAAGATGACGATGTTAGCCGCGGCCCTTGCCACACGACCCAAGTTGATCTTCATGGACGAGCCGCTTGCAGGCCTCGTCTCTGAGGAGATCGATCATCTTGTGGAGCTGATCGCCAAACTCCACGGCACATTGAAGATCGACTTCATCGTCATCGAGCACAAGGTGCGGGCGCTGACCAGATTGTGCGACCGCATCATGATCATGCACTACGGAAGCTCGATCTGCCTCGATACACCTCAAAAGGCACTACGCGACAAGCAAGTGATCGAGGTCTATTTGGGAGCGGAGTATTTTGCTTAAGGTAGAGAACCTCAACGTCTATTACGGCCAGTTCCATGTCATTCAAGACCTGTCACTCGAGATACTAGCCGGCGAAGCGGTCGGACTGGTGGGGCCGAACGGACACGGCAAGAGCACGCTTCTGAAAGCAATATGCGGGCTGATCCCGATCGACTCTGGAACTGTGTCGTTCAAGGGCAAGCAGACCAACGGCAAGACCGCGCCCGACCTTGTGCAGCGCGGCCTCGTCTACGTAGCCGAGGATCGGCGCCTGTTTCCCGAGATGACGGTGCGTGAGAACCTGATGCTAGGCGCCTATCTGCGCCGCGGACAGCAATGCAAGGAGGAGAATCTGCAGCTCGTGTTCGGGCTCTATCCGCGGCTCGAGGAGCGCCAGGATCAGCTCGCCAACACGCTGAGCGGCGGCGAGGCCCAGATGTTGGCGCTTGGCCGTGGCTTGATGTCCGCAGCAGATTTCATGGCGATCGACGAACCGTCCCTGGGCTTGGCGCCCAATCTTGTGCGGACCATGCTTGATACTATCGAACGCATCAAAAAATCCGGCATCACCATCATGCTGATCGAACAGAATACCTCTCAGCTGGAGAAATTCATCGACCGCGTGTACGTGCTGGAGGAAGGAAAAATTGCCGGCGAGAGCTCGATAGAAGCCCTCCGCCGTCAGGCAGCAAGGGTTTAAGACGCTGGGGACGGCTTCCACGGGCGCCTCCCAGCGGGAGGTCGCCGCATTCACCGATCGCGGTGTCACGGATTGAGGTAATGCAGCATGTCGCAATTCAAGCACGGCGAACACGACCTCGCGACCTTCAACTGGGAAGATCCCTTTCTCCTCGAGGCACAGCTGACCGATGATGAGCGCATGCTGCGCGATGGGGCGCGCGCCTTCGCGCAAGGTAGGCTGCAACCGCGGGTCTTGAGGGCCTACGCGGAGGAAGCCACGGATCCAAATGTCTTTCCCGAGATGGGCGAGGCGGGTCTCCTCGGTGTCACTATTCCCGAAGAGTACGGCGGACTAGGAGCGAGTTACGTGACCTACGGCCTCGTCGCCCGCGAGATCGAGCGGGTCGACAGCGGCTACCGCTCGATGATGTCAGTTCAGAACTCACTCGTGATGTATCCGATTTATGCCTACGGCTCCGAGGCGCAGCGCAAGAAATATCTGCCCAAGCTTGCGAGCGGACAGCTGATCGGCTGTTTCGGCCTGACGGAGCCAGGTGCCGGCTCTGACCCATCCGCCATCACGGCGCGCGCGGAAAAGACCGCCTCCGGGTATAGGCTCACCGGCACCAAGACGTGGATCTCAAACTCGCCAATTGCCGATGTGTTCATCGTTTGGGCGAAGTCCCAAGCGGATGGCGGCAAGATCCGCGGTTTCGTGATCGAGAAGGGGACGCCGGGCCTTTCTGCGCCCAAGATCGGCGGCAAGCTGAGCCTCAGGGTCTCGGTCACGGGGGAAATCGTCATGGACGGAGTCGAGATTGCCGAGGATGGAGTTTTGCCCGGCGTCGAGGGATTGAGAGGACCCTTCGGCTGTCTCAATCGGGCAAGGTATGGCATCAGTTGGGGCGTCATGGGCGCGGCTGAATTCTGCTGGCATGCCGCACGCAAGTATGGCCTCGACCGCGAACAGTTCGGCCGCAAGCTGGCCCAGACGCAACTTTTCCAGAAGAAGCTCGCCGACATGCAGACGGAGATCGCGCTTGGCCTTCAAGGCGCGCTCCGTTTGGGGCGCCTGCTCGACGGGGGCCAAGCCGCGCCGGAGCTGATCTCGATGATGAAGCGCAACAACTGCGGCAAGGCCCTCGACATCGCGCGCATGGCGCGGGACATGCACGGCGGCAACGGCATCACGGAAGAGTTTCAGGTGATGCGCCACATGGTGAATCTCGAATCGGTGAATACCTACGAAGGCACCCACGACGTGCATGCACTCATTCTCGGGCGGGCACAGACAGGCTTGCAGGCCTTCAATTGAGAGAGGCGTAAACGATGAGCTGTCCACTCGACGGGATTCGCGTGCTCGATCTTTCGCGGGTCCTGGCGGGCCCGTGGGCAAGCCAAACCCTGGCCGACCTCGGCGCGGAGGTCATTAAGGTCGAGCGGCCCGGCACAGGCGACGATACCAGAAGCTGGGGCCCACCCTACGCAACCGACTCGACAGGCAAGTCCGCCAGCGACTCTGCCTATTTCCTCTCGACCAACCGGGGAAAGAAGTCGGTGGCGGTCGACATCACCGACCCGCAAGGCCAGAACACCATTCGCGAGCTCGCACGGACATCGGACGTCTTGATCGAGAACTTCAAGGTTGGAGGACTGGCGAAGTACGGTCTCGACTATGGCACGCTCGCGCCGATCAACCCCAGGCTCGTCTATTGCTCGATCACCGGGTTCGGCCAGACTGGCCCTTATCGCGACCGCGCGGGTTATGACTTCATAGTGCAGGGGCTTGGCGGCCTCATGAGCATTACCGGCGCTCCCGACAACACACCGGGCGGCGGACCGATCAAGGTTGGCGTTGCCGTCGCCGACATCTTCACGGGTCTTTATGCCGCGATCGGCATACTCGCGGCCCTTCGCCATCGCGAGCAGACGGGGCGTGGCGATCACATCGACATGGCCCTTCTTGATGTGCAGGTGGCGGTCCTTGCTAACCAAGCTATGAACTATCTCACGACCGGTGTTTCACCCGCGAGACTCGGCAACGCTCACCCCAACATCGTCCCCTATCAGACCTTCGCTACATCCGACGGCTACTTCATTCTTGCTGTCGGCAACGACAGCCAGTTTCGCCGCTTCTGCGAAACGGCGGAATGTCCGGAACTCGCCGACAACGAACTATTCGCGAATAATTCGGCCCGCGTGGCGAACCGGGAGGCGCTTGTGCCCCTGATCGAGGCGCGGACTCGTTGCCGCCCGACCGGTCGCTGGATTGCGGACCTCGAGGCCACTGGTGTGCCCTGCGGGCCGATCAACGATCTCGAGGCCGTGTTCGCAGACGAGCAGGTGATCCACAGAGGTTTGCGCCTCGATCTGCCGCATGCCGTCGCCGGAACCGTGCCGTCGGTTGCCTGTCCGATCCATTTTCTCCACGCCAAGCTGAACGTGCGGAATGGCCCGCCTGCCTTGGGTGAACACACACGCGAAGTGCTCGGCAGTTCGGTTGGCTCAGACGCGTCATGACCAAGTTAGTGCCCGACCCTTCACCAAGCCTCGGACGTCAGCTTTGGGTCAAAAGCTGACATTAGGCACTCCGAGAAAATTGTCGGACTTAGCGGCCACAAGCGGCCCTAACGCCGCTCCTATCAATCCCCTCCGAGCCAAATTCGCGTATAGAATTGATGGTAGGGCGGTCCGAGGAACTATGCCCCATGTCAATAAAAACTCACGAGCATCTACATCGGCGACACGTTCTCTGCGGCGGCGGTGCATTCGTTTGTTCCACAATGATCGCTTCACTGCTTGGGGACTCGAAGCCGGTGCGCGCGCAGACGATCGTCGGCAGCGTTCCCGAAGTGGACCGCATATCTGTTCACGTCGTTGTTGACAGCTATCAGTTCGCCGTCGCTGCTGGTAAGAAGGTGGGCTCAGTCGACGTCCAGCACTTTGGCTGGGGCCTGAGTGGCGACAAGCCGCCCGATAGGACTTTGATCAGCGAGTTCGGCCTGTCGATGCATGCCGAGTCTACGCGCGGTCGTGAGACGCGCAACCTTCTAATGGATTTTGGTTTCACGCCTCAAGCCCTCAACAACAACACCATTTTGTTGAGCGTCGACCCGAGCAAGTTGGACGCCCTCGTGCTCAGTCATGGCCACTATGACCACTTTGGCGGACTGGTCGGGTTCCTGCAGCAGAACAAGGAAACGCTGAAAGCAAAGCTTCCGTTTTATGTTGGCGGAGAGGAGTGCTTCTGTTCACGCCAATGGGTTGGCCCACCAGTTCCAGGCAATTTTGGCGCGCTCGACCGCCAAGCCTTGCAGCAGGCTGATCTGACTGTGACCTACGCCGAGGGGCCGTCGCTCGTTGCCGACCACGCCTTCACCACGGGGCAGATCGGGTTGCGGAGTTTCGAGAAGGTGCTCTCGCCCAGTACCATGAAAGTGGGCATTGCACATGGGATCGGCTGCTATCCTGACAAGCTGCCCCAAGACGAGCAAAACAAGTCGATCCTCCCCGACCAATTTCAGCATGAACTTGCAACCGCGTATAACCTCAAGGGACGCGGACTTGTCATTCTTACCGCATGCAGCCACCGCGGCGTTGTCAATACCATCAAGCAGGCCCAGGCCGCCTCTGGGGTTACCAAAGTGCATGCAGTGATCGGTGGATTCCACCTTGCTCCCTACAAGGAGGAGTATGTGCGCCAGACCATCGTGTCACTACAGGAGATGGACATTGATTACGTCATCCCGCTGCACTGCTCGGGCGAGGTATTTTACGAATTGGCGAAGTCTGAAATGCCGACCAGACTATTGCGTTCCTACACAGGAACCCGCTTTGCATTCGAGGGTAGCGATGCCTAAGCGTGCTTCAAACCCTAGTGGGCTAGGGCACATAGTCCCCATGATTGCTTTGAGATCATTTGCAGGCTCGACGACGCCCGGTATGGGTCAAAAGCAGACTTGGCGACGGCGGATCCGAAGGTCGGCTTAGTGCCAGCAGCCGCAGACTGTCGGGCTGTTCCCCTAGTGCCAAAGGCGGGCGTCAGCAATCTAAGAGGCCTTAGGCAACCATTTGTTAACCATTACCGCCACACGATTACAGGTCATTAGATCCTCGAACAGGAGCCAAACATGGGCACTATCCTCTTCGAATGTCCTAAGACAGGACGCCCAGTCTCAACTGGCATTGAAACCGAGCCCATCAGCTTTTGCCGCCTCACTGAAACATGGCTCGAAGTGTACTGTCCCCTCTGCGGGCACTTCCATGGGGCGAAGGTATGGCTCGCTCCGGAAACGTCAGCTTCTATGTGCTTCAGCAAAAGTGCTGCGATCCGAACAAGCTCAGATCCAGAGCTATACGCGTCGTAGCGTTTTTTTTTGCTGACAGATTGCGAGAGCGCTCACGTGGGATCGAAATCAACCGAAGGGAATTGACCCTCCGTGCGTGGACGATGGGCCGAGCCGTGTAGTTCCGCTGTTCACGATCAGCAAGAGTACTGAATTTTCCCGTCAATCGTTCTCTGCAATTCGGTTATTCAACATCAGCCACGGAAACGCGGGGACGGAAGGAGCTGGGTTACCGAGCCATGCATCGCGCGTCGACCAAACATGATCGACCTTGCAAATGGGACACATCAATTGCGAGCGAATGTCAGGCAGTCGTTTAAACGTCGCAGCATCCATTTCGATGCCCGTGGATAGTTCGCGACCGGTATTCGGACATTTGACCATCACAACGTTCAATGAACGCATCGGA